>MDTG01123935.1_pt1 | contig 22482 bp, 20 predicted proteins | sample 811421 | NCBI WGS metagenome assembly MDTG01 (sample SAMN05326645, study PRJNA326480) | marine metagenome | isolation source: seawater | place: Pacific Ocean: South East | collected 2011
CTGCGCAGCCAGTCGGAGCGGGTCTCGCCTTTAGGCAATTCGATGTCCAGCAGCGTCTGCACCAGACGCGAATAACCCATCGAGAAACCGATATTCAGGTAACCGGCAGCAATCTGGGTGTCGAACAAGGGCACGGGGACGCTGCCGGTGAGACGCATGAAAACCTCAAGGTCTTCGCTGCACGCATGCAAAACCTTGGTCACTGCCGGATTTTCCAGCAGAGCGGCAAACGGCGACCAGTCAGTGATCTGCAGCGGATCAATCAGATAAGCGTCCTTACCCTCGCTGACCTGGATCAGGCCGGCAATCGGGTAAAAGGTATCAACCCGCATAAACTCGGTGTCCAACGCCACAAAAGGCAAGCCCTGCCAGTGCGCGCAATGTTGCGCCAGACTTGCATCGTCCAGAATCCACTGAATATCAATCGCCACACGGCTCTCCCCATAAAGAATCCGACGCAGTATATATGCCCGCGCCCTCCGCGGGGCAGCAACTGCGGCAATGCAGCCACAAGCCTGCAAAATCAGTCGCCAGCGCCCGCAAACGACTCAAGCCTTAAAAATGGCCACTGGCTATTCCACAGCATAGGCAATTCACCGCCATCAACGCCGCGCGCCCATCGGCAACTGGCCTATACGCCCTGAATACTGGCGCAGCACACTTAGCAATGGTTATCACAGCCGCGCATGGATTGTGTAACCTGCGAGCGGACCTCTGTCTTCACCACAAGGAATAACAACAATGAAAAAAGTGCTCGGCCTGCTGCTTCTGCTGATTGCCGCCGGGGCGATATTTCTCGTCATCACGCCAAGCCCGATTGATCCGCTGGCCTGGGATGCACCGACCGCACCGACACTCACCGGTGTGCTGGAACCGAATGACACGCTGATGAAGGCCGAACTCGTCGGCAAAGGCAAACTGCATGGCCCGGAAGACACCGCAGTAGATACTCAGGGCCGGGTCTATGCAGGCCAGGCAGACGGCACGATTGTGCGCATCAACAGCAATGACGAGGTTGAGCTATTCGCCGACACCCAAGGCCGGCCGTTGGGCATGGACTTCGATGCACAGGGCAACCTGATCGTCGCCGACGCCTATAAAGGCCTGCTATCGATTGATCCGCAGGGCGCGATCAAAGTGCTCACCACCGAAGCCGACGGCCTGCCATTCGCCTTTACCGACGACCTCGACATTGCCAGCGACGGGACGATTTACTTCAGTGACGCCAGCTCACGCTTCGAACAACCCGATTACTTGCTCGACCTGCTTGAAGCCCGCCCGTGGGGCCGCCTGCTAAGCTACACGCCTAGCACCGGCAAAACCCAGGTGCTGCTCAAAGACCTGTATTTTGCCAACGGCGTGGCCCTGTCGGCCAAAGAAGACTTCGTACTGGTAAATGAGACGTATCGTTACCGCATCACCCGCTATTGGCTCAAGGGCGACAAGGCCGGAGAGCACGAGGTGTTCATCGACAACCTGCCGGGGCTGCCGGACAACCTTGAGGGCGATCGCGCCGGAACATTCTGGGTGGCGCTGCCCTCCCCGCGCAAATCGGACGCCGATTTTCTGCATCAGCACCCTTGGCTCAAAGCACAGATCGCCAAGTTGCCGCGCGCCATGTGGCCGAAAGCGACCCCTTACGGGCTGGCGATTGCGATTGACGAGCAAGGCCAGATTATTCAGAGCCTGCACGACACCAGCGGCAGCCACTTGCGCATGATCACCTCGGTGAAACCAGTGGGCGACTATCTGTATTTAGGCAGCCTGGAGAACGACCGCATCGGAAAACTGAAGATCCGCTAAGTCACGCCACCCAGCCCGTCGCACGCCCTGTGTGGCGGGCTGTTTTACTCAAGCAGCACGCCTCACTTGCCACTCGGCAAGCTTCTCACGCACGCATTACCGCTCATCAGTCGCACCACCGGTATCACCTGCAGATGCAGGGCCCGAGCAGCAATCGCGACTACGCTTAATCCTCTGTCCCCGGCACTTTTGCTCATGGCGCAGTCCCAGCTTCGGCCCGCAGACGCTGCAGCCGCACAACCGAGCAAAGGGACATATCTTAGAAAGTGCCGCATTCTGCCTGGGTAGAACGCAAAGGTAGCACCCGCAAATCAGAAGGTACAACCCGACAAAAGGCAGCCATCTTTTGGGTTGCACCTAGTTGCACCTTTGTAACCACTGGGTTTATTCTCGCGCCTGCTTTGCAGCGCATAAACACAATAGGACTCCAGATGGCCACTACAACACTTGGCGTTAAACTAGACGATGCAACCCGCGACCGCCTCAAGCAGGCCGCGCACGCCATCGACCGCACTCCTCACTGGCTGATCAAGCAGGCGATCTTCAACTATCTGGAGCAGCTCGAAAACGGCCTTTCGCCGACCGAGATGTCAGCTGTCAGCGCCGCCGCACTGGGTGATGAGTCCCCGGAATTGCTGAGCGAACAAAGCCTGCAGTGCTTCCTCGAATTTGCCGAGCACATCCTGCCGCAATCAGTTCTGCGCGCCTCGATCACCGCTGCCTACCGCCGCCCTGAAGAAGAAGTGGTGCCGGTATTGCTGGAACAGGCTCGTCTGTCCAAAGAAATGGCCGATGGCTCACAGAAGCTGGCGCTGAAAATCGCTGAAAAACTGCGCAACCAGAAGAGCGCTGGCGGCCGCCAGGGCCTGGTTCAAGGCCTGCTGCAAGAATTCTCGCTGTCGTCGCAGGAAGGTGTAGCCCTGATGTGTCTGGCTGAAGCGCTGTTGCGCATCCCGGACAAAGGCACCCGCGACGCCCTGATTCGCGACAAGATCAGCAACGGTAACTGGAGCACCCACCTCGGCCAGAGCCCGTCGATGTTCGTCAACGCCGCTTCGTGGGGCCTGTTGATCACCGGCAAACTGGTGTCGACACACAACGAAGCCGGCATGAGCTCGACCCTCAATCGCCTGATCGGCAAGAGCGGCGAGCCGGTGATCCGCAAAGGCGTGGACATGGCGATGCGCCTGATGGGCGAGCAGTTCGTCACCGGGGAAACCATTGCCGAAGCGCTGGCCAATGCAACCAAGCTCGAAGACAAAGGCTTCCGTTATTCCTACGACATGCTCGGTGAAGCCGCGCTGACCGAAGAAGACGCCAAGCGTTATCTGGCCTCTTACGAGCAAGCCATTCACGCCATCGGTAAAGCCTCGCACGGCCGCGGCATTTACGAAGGCCCGGGCATCTCGATCAAGCTGTCGGCGATTCACCCGCGTTACAGCCGCGCGCAATACGAGCGCGTGATGGACGAGTTGTACCCGACGCTGCTGAGCCTGACTCAACTGGCCAAGCAGTACGACATCGGCATCAACATCGACGCCGAAGAAGCAGATCGTCTGGAGCTGTCGCTCGACCTGCTGGAGCGCCTGTGCTTCGAGCCGTCGCTGAGCGGCTGGAACGGTATCGGCTTTGTGATTCAGGCCTACCAGAAGCGCTGCCCATTCGTTATCGATTACCTGATTGATCTGGCCAAGCGCAGCCGTCATCGCCTGATGATTCGTCTGGTTAAAGGCGCTTACTGGGACAGCGAGATCAAGCTGGCGCAGGTCAATGGCCTCGAAGGTTATCCGGTTTACACCCGCAAGCCTTACACCGATGTTTCCTACATTGCCTGCGCGCGCAAACTGCTCGCGGTGCCGGAAGCCATTTACCCGCAATTTGCAACACACAACGCCCACAGCCTTTCGGCGATCTATCATCTGGCCGGCCAGAACTACTACCCGGGCCAGTATGAATTCCAGTGCCTGCACGGCATGGGTGAGCCACTTTACGAGTAGGTTGTCGGCAAGATCAGCGACGGCAAACTGAACCGTCCGTGCCGTATTTATGCACCGGTTGGCAGCCACGAAACTCTGCTGGCATATCTGGTGCGTCGCCTGCTGGAAAACGGCGCCAACACCTCGTTCGTCAACCGCATTGCCGACCAGAGCATCTCGCTCAAAGAGCTGGTGCTGGACCCGGTCACCCAGATCGAGCAGATGGCTGCACACGAAGGCGGCCTCGGCTTGCCGCACCCGCGCATCCCGCTGCCGCGTGATCTGTACGGTGATAAACGCGCCAACTCCAGCGGTCTGGACATGGCCAACGAACACCGTCTTGCCTCGCTGTCTTCGGCGCTGCTGAGCAGCACCAACAACGCCTATATCGCGCAGCCGATGCTGGGTTGTGAAGCCTCGACTGCCAACGCCGCGCAAGCGATCAAGAACCCGGCCGAACACCGTGACATCGTCGGTCAGGTCATTGAAGCCAGCGTTGAAGATGCACACAACGCCGTGCTGTGCGCCGTTTCGAGCGGCCAAATCTGGCAATCGACCCAGCCTGCCGAGCGCGCTGCCGTGCTTGAACGCGCAGCCGATCAGATGGAAGCAGAAATGCAACAACTGATGGGCCTGCTGGTGCGCGAGTCCGGCAAGACCTTCAACAACGCGATTGCCGAAGTTCGCGAAGCCGTAGACTTCCTGCGTTACTACGCGGTGCAAGCGCGTGATTTCTTCGCCAACGACAGCCACCGCCCGCTTGGCCCGGTGGTGTGCATCAGCCCGTGGAACTTCCCGCTGGCGATTTTCAGCGGCCAGGTAGCGGCGGCATTGGCAGCCGGTAATACCGTGCTCGCCAAGCCAGCCGAACAAACGCCGCTGATCGCCGCACAGGCGGTGCGCATTCTGCGTGAAGCCGGCGTACCGGAAGGTGCAGTCCAACTGCTGCCGGGCCAGGGCGAGACCGTTGGCGCGGCATTGATTGCCGACGAACGTGTTCGCGGCGTGATGTTCACCGGCTCCACCGAAGTTGCGCGGATCATTGCGCGCAACCTCGCCGGCCGCCTGGACGCTCATGGCCGGGCGATTCCGCTGATCGCAGAAACTGGCGGTCAGAACGCAATGATCGTCGACTCCTCAGCGCTCACCGAACAGGTAGTCATCGACGTTGTTACATCGGCATTCGACAGCGCCGGTCAGCGCTGCTCGGCGATGCGCGTTCTGTGTGTACAGGACGACGTGGCCGATCGCGTGCTGGAAATGCTCAAAGGCGCCATGGCGGAATACACCATGGGCAATCCTGAGCACCTCAACACTGACATTGGCCCGGTGATTGATGCCGAAGCCAAAGGCAACATCGAGCGTCACATTCAGGGCATGCGCGACAAAGGCCGCAAGGTATTCCAGCTGGCTCGCGTGGCCAGCGATGTGATGCAGCGCGGTACTTTTGTTACCCCGACCCTGATCGAACTCGAAAGCTTCGCCGAGCTTGAGCGTGAAATTTTCGGCCCGGTGCTGCACGTCGTGCGTTACCAGCGCAACGAACTGCCTGCTCTGCTCGACCAGATCAACGCCAGCGGTTATGGCCTGACACTGGGCGTGCACACGCGCATCGACGAGACCATCAGCCAGGTTGTCAGCACCGCCAAGGTCGGCAACATGTACGTTAACCGCAACATTGTTGGCGCCGTGGTTGGCGTGCAGCCGTTCGGTGGCGAAGGCCTGTCTGGCACCGGCCCGAAAGCGGGCGGCCCGCTGTATCTGTATCGCCTGCTGTCGCAGCGCCCACAAGATGCAGTGGTGCAGCAACTGCGCAGCGATGCCCCAGACGCAACGCCAGCTCAACTGCCGGCCACCCAGAGCAAGGCATTTGCTGCGCTGGGCGAATGGGCTGCCAAAGAGCGTCCTGAGCTGGCGACCCAGGCCGAGAAACTTGCAGCACTGGCGCAAAGCGGTATCAGCCAACTGCTGCCCGGCCCGACTGGCGAGCGTAACTCGTATAGCCTGATCGCCCGCGAGCACGTGCTGTGCCTGGCCGATGACGAGCAAGACCTGCTGGTGCAACTGGCGGCGGTACTGGCTGTGGGCAGCATTGCTCTGTGGCCGGAAAACCACAGTGAGCTGCACGCCAAGTTACCGAAAGATGTACAGCAACGCATTCAGCTGATCACCGACTGGACCACCTGCGAGAACGCGTTCGACTCGATTATCCACCACGGTGACTCCGACCAGCTGCGCGAAGTCTGCCTGCAGGCAGCCCAACGTCCAGGTGCAATCATTGGGGTTAATGGCCTTAACAAAGGCGAGACCGACATTCCGATGGAGCGTCTGCTGGTCGAGCACTCGTTGAGCGTCAACACCGCAGCAGCAGGCGGCAACGCCAGCCTGATGACCATCGGCTAAACCGCGCAACACAGCGTGTGCGGACACAATCTGCACACGTAATCTCCCGCAAAGCTGCAACGCTGAACGGGAGTTTCCTGAAGGCACTTTGCTGCCAGGCGCTAACTCATCAGGTCGGCGCAGAAGCCCGAGCGCCTCGTCTTCGTAACCGAAGGCGCGGCGCTCGCTTCACATCTGTATCCCACATTTAGCCCTCGGGCGCCCAGCACAATCAGCCGAATCTGTTCCTCGTCCGGCCAAACCCTGCCTCGAAAAAAGCCCTGCGCGCTCACACACTGTTTAATGCAATGATTAGCTTGAAGGCTACGCGCGTTTCTGGGCAATCCAGATGGTGTGCCGTGTGCCGCGATTACCGTGGGCATAGACCTGCACCGCCTCGACACTGAAACCGGCACGGCTGACCATTTCAGTAAACTTGCGATCCGCCGATGAAGACCACACCGCCAACATGCCACCCGCGCGCAATGCACGATGGCACTGATGCAATCCGGCGGCTGAGTAGAGCCAACTGTTGGACTTCTGCGTCAGACCTTCGGGGCCGTTATCCACATCGAGCATGATCGCGTCGTAGGCAGTGTTCTGGCTTTTCAGCACTTGGGCGACATCGCCTTGAATCAGCCGGGTGCGCGGATCATTCAACGGGTAGGAGGACTTGGCACCCAGCGGCCCGCGATTCCACTCGACCACGCCCGGCACCAACTCGGCCACGGCCACTTCGGCATCTGCGCGTAAATGCGCCAGCGCCGAAGCCAGTGTGAAACCCATGCCGAGCCCGCCGATCAGTACGCGGGCATTGGCGCGTGAGGCAATTTTCTTGCAGGGGATGGCGGCCAGCGCGTCTTCAGAGCCATGCATGCGCGTGTTCATCAATTGGCCGCCATCGCCACCGGCAATTTTGATGACAAAGTCATCGCCGTATTCAAACAGGCACAGCGCGCCTTGCGTGCCAGGGATTTCAGCGGTATCCAGCAGCACAAAACGCTTCATGGCAGGCTCTTATAACAGTGGGATCGACCCGAAGCGCGCACCATACAGCAGCGCCGTCAGCGCTGCACAGGTTAGCTGATGAATATCAGACGGTGACCGGCTCGACCCCGTGAATCCAGTCGCGGGCCTGCTGCAACTGGCTCAGCTCAAAATGGCGAACCTCTCCCGGAATCATTGGCTTGACCATTTTACTCAGCCAGCCAATCCACTTCTGGTCTGCGACCACCGCCACCTGAGAGAAATGTTTGAGGTGTTTGGGCGCGAACTTGAAGTCCTCCCAAAGCGCCGACGGTTCGATCGAGCCAATACTGCGCACAATCTCGATCAGCTTGATCGTGCCGTACTGATCAATCAGCGCCTCCATCTGCTGAGCGACCTGATCGAAATCGGCGCGGCTGAAATCGCCATCCAGGGTGAATTCGAGGATATTGCTGTTCTCTACTTGCGTGAGGGTCAGCATGGCTGTGTCTCCTTATCCATGGGCGCCTGAGCAAACGGCTCGCCGGCGCTAAGACTGAATAACGGGCTGTGTGCTTTTAAGGTTTGCAGAGCAAGCACAACCCGTTAACTTTGACCACATAGACAACGGGTAGTTTGCTTTATAGAGAGTAGAACCCGCCCACGCCCCGAACAATCCAGCCGGAGAATTGCCCGCATGGCTATCGCCCAGTTGATCAGCGCAGCTGAACTTGAGCAGTTGCTTGATGATAAAAACCGCAAAGTAGTTGTCATCGATTGCCGCTTCGCCCTGGAAGACCCTGCCTACGGTCTTGCCAGTTTTCAGCAGGGGCATATTGCCACGGCCCAATTTGCCGATCTGGAGCAGGATCTGTCCGGGCCGGTCAGCAAGGGCATCACCGGTCGCCATCCGCTGCCAGACCCGGCAACACTGAGCGCAAAGCTGCAAGCCTGGGGTGTGGATGACGACTCGCAGATTGTGCTGTACGACGATGGCCCAGGTGCATTTGCAGCACGCGCCTGGTGGTTGCTGGCGTGGCTGGGCAAACGCAGCGGCGTGGCGTTACTCGATGGCGGTTTACGCGCCTGGCGCGAGGCAGGCTTGGGGCTGACTGCTGAAGTGAACTGTGTCGAGCCTGGCAACTTCATTGCCCGCCCGGATAACCAACTGCTGATCAGCGCAGCACAGTTGCAGCATCGCCTGCAAGACACCCAATTGACGCTGTTGGACGCCCGCGCGCTGCCGCGCTTTCGCGGTGAAGTCGAACCGCTCGATCCGGTTGCCGGGCATATCCCTGGCGCGCAGTGCGCGACCTTCACCGAAAACCTCGATGCACAAGGCCGTTTTCTGGCGCCGGCGCAATTGCAAGAGCGTTTCGCGACATTGCTCGGCAGCCGGCCTGCCAGTGATCTGGTTGCCTATTGCGGTTCCGGTATCACGGCATGCCACAACTTGTTCGCCCTGTGCCTGGCTGGCTACCCACTTGCGCCGCTCTACGCCGGCTCCTGGAGCGAGTGGATCACTCAACCAGAGCGTCCCGTGGCAGTGGGTGATTAAAGGGCTTACAGGCGCTTGTGCTGGCATATAGACATGCCGACTTTACCCGTCGTGCTAAGCACGATGCGCTATATAGGCAATAACCTAAAGCTGAAAACAATTTAAAAACAGTCCTTTACAGCACAAAGGTCGCACTACACTTGAGAATGAGTGGCTAACCCCACTCCCGGTGGGGCAATAGTAAAAGAATCAAAAGCTGCCACGCGCCCTGCTCCACCGGTCCATTTTCTCGAGGTTGATATGGGTATTGCAGCGAGTGAACTCTGTCAGCACGTAATCCGGCCGACCCTGATCTATCTTGGCCGCCATTGTGCCGCCGCCGAAGCCCTGCTGTTAGGCGCGGCGGCTTGTCAGTCGGGGCTGGGAACCGCACTCGACTGCCGCCACGGCCACGGCTTGTATCGCATTGCCGAGCGCAGCCATCAAGAGTTGTGGGACCGCCATCTGGCCCATGATCCCGATCTGGCCAGCCAGATTCGCGGCCTTGCCAGCCAGCATGCCTTTCTTGCCTCGCCGCATATCGAGCTCACAGTCAACCTGCGCTACGCCACAGCCATTGCCTGGATGATGATTGAGGTCAAGCGCAACGACTTACCCGATGCGGCCGACTTGCTGGGTCTTGCACGAATTTGGCGCGAGGTATTTCACCCGCACGGCAGGCAACGCGACTTTATGGATGCCTGGCAACGTTGCGTGGGCAATGTGCAAACGCCGTTATCCGCCGCGTGAACCACTGGAAAGATCAGAGAACAAGTGTTCACATTTTCGTAGATGACGGCACTTTGCCTCTATTATTCCCGAGGATTGCTACAAAACAGAACACGTCTAAATCTTGGCAAGCACCGCTAAAGGCTGGTAGTTTTGCCGCCCCTGCTTCCATCTGGAGTCACCCGTGAGCAATAAAATCCTAAAAAGCACTCTCGCACTCGCTATCTCAGCCGTTTCGAGCTACAGCATGGCCAGCGGTTTTGCCATCAACGAACAAAGCATCAGTTCGTTGGGTATGTCCAACGCCGGCCGTGCTTCCAGCGCAAGCGATGCCAGCACTGTTTATGGCAACCCGGCTGGTATGGCGCTGATCGAGCGCGAGCAGGTTACCGCAGGTGCTGCTGTTATTTTTGCCAAGGCAGACATCAAAGATTCCCAAAGCACCTTTGGTGGCAGCAGCGACGGTGACATGGTCCCGACTGTTGCGATCCCAATGGGCTATTACGTTAAGCCAATCGACGAAAACTGGGCATTTGGTCTGGGTGTGTATGTGCCATTCGGCCTGTCGACCGATTACGAAACTGGCTTTGACGGTCGCTACTACGGCGACAAGAGCGAAGTAAACGTCATCACCATTCAGCCAACTGTCAGCTATCGCTTCAACGATCAGCTGTCTATCGGTTTTGGCCCAACCATCAACCGTATTGAGGGCGAGCTGACCTCCGAGGTTCTCAATCCTCTGTCGCCAGGTAGCAATGACGCCGAAGTAGACATCAAGGGCGACGACATCGCTTACGGCTTCAACATCGGTTTGATGTACGAACTCAATGACTCGACTCGTTTCGGTCTGACTTATCACTCCAAGGTCGATTACACCCTGGAAGGCCATACCACTGTTAGCGGTCCAGGCCCTGTTGCAGCTTCGTCTGCCGGCCGTTACGACGCATCACTGGATGTCACGACCCCTGAGGCAGTCGATTTCTCGGCAACTCATCAGTTAAACGAAGACTGGACCCTGCACGCAGGTGCCACTTGGACACGCTGGAGCCGGTTCGATGAGCTGGTGGTCAACAACGACCCGGTCAATGGCCTGTACGGTCCTTCTCTGACCACCATCAAAGAGCAGGAAAACTGGCACGACACGTGGGCATTTGCAGTTGGCGCAGCTTACCAGCTGAACAAAGAGTGGGTATTGCGCACTGGTTTCGCCCTGGATCAGGCGCCAACCAACAATCACGACCTGTCGCCACGCATTCCATCGGGTGATCGCGCGATCTACAGCATCGGCGCAGGCTGGAGTCCGAACGCTGACCTAACCGTCGACGTTGCCTACTCCTACCTCAACGAAGAAGACGTCAATATCAACCGTAACGATACTGGCAAATTCCAGTACAGCTCCACTTACAAAAACAGCGCACACGCGCTGGGCGCTCAGGTTACTTACCGCTTCTAATCGAGACGGTTAGCCAGGCACTTTGGCGGTCAGAACAAGCACAATAATCGTGCCGCCAGAGTTAACCGTTTTGCCTACTCCTGCGCACTGGCAATCGCCTTCTCGACCGCAGCAATCAACTGCGGATCATCCGGTTTTATACTGCTGGGAAAGCTCGCAACAACCTTGCCCTTACGGTCGACCACATACTTGGTGAAGTTCCAGCGCGGCGCCTGACTCTGCTCGGCAAGCCCCTTGAACAAGGCGACTGCATGCTCGCCCGTGACCTGCTGCGGCTGGGTCATATCGAATGTCACCCCGTAATTCACAAAGCACACCTTGGCGGTTTCCCTGGCATCGGCAGACTCCTGTTTGAAGTCATCCGAGGGCACGCCCAGCACTTTAAGGCCTTGCTCGGCATAGCGCTGTTGCAACGCCTCAAGCCCTTTGAACTGCGGGGTATAACCGCAGAAGCTGGCCGTATTGACCACCACCAGCGGCTGACCGCCGAAGGTCTTGCACAGGTCGATGGTGTCTTTACTGCGCAAACGCGGCAGTTCGCCCTGCAACAGTTGCGGGCAGCTATCGGCATAACTCATCGAACTTACGCCAACGGCCAAAGATGCTACGACCAGCCATGCCTGTGTTTTCATCGACCACGCTCCTGCCATTAATAGCCCCGCACATGGTGAGGCTCATCTAAACATAATAGAGCAGTTGGCTGATTTACAGGCCTGCTGGGCGTGAACTTAGCCGACTGACTCCAGGCGCTGAGCGGCACGCTGCTGCCAACTCAGGTAGCCAACCAGGGCGATGATGACCACCAGAAATATCTCGCTGGTGCCCACCGTGCCCAAACCCAGCCCACCTTTGGCGACCGAGTGAGACAGCCAGTCGCCGCAGGATGCACCAAACGGGCGAGTCAGGATGTAGGCAATCCAGAATGTCGCAACCGAGTTAAGGCCGAACAGGTAGTGAGCAATCGCAACTACGCCGATAGCCGCCGCAAATAACAGCGCCGACACGGCATAACCAAGGCCCATTTCCTCACCCAACAAGTCGCCAGCTGCGGTGCCAAGCGCGAACGTCACCAGAATCGCCAACCAATAGAAATACTCGCGCCGGCCCCGGTAAATGCTCAGAATCGACAGACTTTTTTCGCTGGCGTACCAGCAACTAAAGGTGACCAGCAATGCCACACTGAACAGCACCGTGGTGGTGACCAGAGATACGCCGTAGGTATCCACCAAACTGTCACAAATAAGCGTGCCGACGATACTCACCAGCACCACCGCCAGCCAATATTTCCAAGGCACGTAACGGTCTGCGCGCAACTGAATGGCGATGGCCAAAACCAGCACCGCACTCATCAGTACAGAGGTCAGCGGCAGGCCGAAATGCAGTTTGAAGATCAGGTAATCCGCACCTGTTTCACCCACGGTGGTCGACAAGATCTTGATGATCCAGAAGATCAGGGTGACCGCAGGGACTTTGTTCAGCAGGCTGTTAGCAGACGCGCTTGCATGGCTCATGATGGGCTCACGACAGTCATAAAGTGGATGATCCAACTGCGTCAAACGATGGCCTCCGGCAGAACGCCAGCGCCCACCGCGCAGTTCATACACAGCCAATCTATTCGCCCTCAGGTGAATTTTATGTGCTGAGAATGTGAACGATTGCTGGTTGGCAACGTGGCTGCGCACCTCTCCAACCAGCAAGAATGGACCCAACCGCCAGCACCCGGCCAACGGTTGCTGGCGTTCTTAGTGGCTCATTTGCGGCTGTACGGCTTTTGGCCGGGCAGTCAGCCAACCCAGCCCCAGAATCACGCTCAGGCAGGCGAGATAGGCCAGCACTTGCACGCCTGAAGGCTGCGCGGTGTAGCCGATCAGGGTGTGCAGCAACTTACCAGTGATGCTGTGCTCGCTCAGCAGCGCAGAGGTGTCCCACAGCGTGTCGCCAAGGGCTGGCAACCAGTCTGCCGCGACCAGAAATCCGGCACACTGGCTGGCCATACCGGCTGCCATCAGGATTACAAGGGCATTGGTTACCTTGAACAAATGGCGCATGGCCATGCGCATCAGTCCGAAGTAGATCGCCACGCCAACTGCAATCCCGGCGGTGATACCCAGCAGCCCGCCCGCCATCATTGGCAAGGCCTGCCCCGGCTCGCTCACCGCGATGCCATACAAGAACAGCACGGTTTCCGAGCCTTCACGCAATATCGCCAGCGCCACCACAATTGCCATGGCGGCGAGAGATTTATTGCCGGTGACAACCGCCTGCCCCATCTGATTCAACTGGGCAGACATTTCCCGGCCATGCTGGCCCATCCAGATGCTGTGCCAGCCAAGCATGACCACCGCGATCAGCATCACCAGAGCATTGAATACTTCCTGGCCCATGCCGCTGGCCAGCTCACTGAGTGCATCGGCAAACAACGCCAGTAACCCGGCGCCGCCAATCCCGGCAAGCACACCGCCGCCAACCCAACGGCCGCGGCCAGCAACGCCGCGTGTGGCCGCCAACACGATTGAGACAACCAGTGCTGCTTCAACAATTTCACGAAACACGATCAACGCGGTAGAGAGCATGGGTCAGACACCGCTTACTGGACGATCAATTGCGTCTTCGACGCCGCTTCGTGGTACTCGTCATAAAAGCTGTAAGTGCCGGCCTTGAGCGGGCCGATGAAGAAGCTCACAGTCTTTCCACCTTTGGCCAACTTGCCGCCCTTGAAGTCATCGCTGATGAATTCGGCCGTGGTCGTGTCCTGATTGGTCAGGGTGATCTTGACCTTGGTGTCTGCCGGGATAGTCAGCGGAGCGGGTGAAAACTGATGATCCTTTACCGTCAGTTCGTACGCGCTGTCCTGCGCGAAGGCGCTGGATGCAGCGACACTCAACAAGGCGCAGGTGGTGATGACTGCCGAGTTAATGAGACGTTTAAACTTCATGATTAGCATTCCTATTAAGTGAATGCGCGCAATATGACCGTGGCGGTGTGAAAGATTCGTTGATTAGTCGTCAAGAAAGCGCAAACAAGGCGCGGCAAAACGCAGAAAGGTACGACGAGTTGAGCTACTCAAAACTCAGTGCAGTGGCTGAACGCCCTTCATAGAAGCGCAGGAGTTGGGGCGTGAAGCGCGTGTACACCTCGGCGGGCAACCAACGTTGGTGCAGCGCCATGAAGGCCTGATTGTTGCGGGTAGCCTCGCGAACGGCTTGATCGATCCGCTTGGCCATTTCCAGCCCCCACGGAGTACGCGGGCAGTAAACTCCAACTGGCAGTAATTCCTTGCTCTCTTTCAGCGGCACACTGATCAACGGGTCACTGAGCGTATAGTTGCTGGCCACTTCGCTGTAGGCCATTGGGTAATCAAAGGCGTAATCGAGCCGGTGGTAGCTGACCATCAGCAACAGGTTTTCGCCGGACAGGCTGCCGGTCAATTCTTGCAGGGTTCCGCTGTCACGCGCTTTGATCAATTGCGCGCTGATGTCATCCGGGTATTGGCGGGCAGTGGCAATAGCGCCACGCAGATAAGGGTTGGCAAACAGCCAGTCGAGGCTTACCTCGCCGTTCTCCAAAAGCAGTTGATTCAGGGTTGGCTGACGCACCAACAGATGCATCGGCGTGGATAACAGATACGGAATGAAATATCCCTGCTTATCGCGTGCCGGGGTTTGCAGCAGGCCATTGCTGCACAGCTGCAATTGTTTGCGCAGGCTCTGGCGCATGCGCAGCAAAGACATCACCTGATAACGCACCTGCACTTCGGGCATTTGCGCATCGATAAGCTGGGTGGCTTCGTACAAAGCACCGGATACAGGCTTGCCCCCTTCAACATTGAAGATGCCGGGCATCGGCACAATCGCCCAGTTCAGCGACTGCGGTTGCGGCTGCGCCTGCAAGGGCTGGCAACTCAAAACGATACCCAACAGAAAGGCTAGCGGTAACCGCATCAAGCGAGTGCTCTGAATTATTATTGTGGACTATTGGGGGATGCACTCAGCAGCTAAATGGCCAAGGCGACTAATACCCCACATTCTATCAATTCAAGCACAGCGCCAGCGGTATCACCCGTCATTCCTGCAATTCGCCGGATCATTGCGCGCCGCAGTACCAATAAGACAAAACCAGCGACCAGCAGCCCAACCCCACCCGCAACGCCAAACAGCAGCACCAGCACAGCGGCGTTGAGCAGCAACACCCGCGTCATCATCGTGCCCGGCAAATTCGCCGCCAGCGCCGCGCCCAAGCCATTGGCTCGCACATACGGCGTGGTCATGAACAACAATGGCATGGCGCAGCGGGCAATCCAGGGTGCAAGCAGTAACCACATGCCATGCCCCGCCTCGATCAGCGCCACCAGTGCAGCGAACTTGAGCAACAGCACCACCACCAGCACGGCTACGGCTACCGGACCGCTGCGCGGGTCTTTCATGATGCTCTGGGTTCGCTCGCGATCGCCCAGCCCGCCAACCCAGGCATCAGCGCAATCGGCCAGCCCATCGAGATGCAAGGCGCCGCTGATTGCCACCCACACCGCTAATAACAGAGCGGCCTGGAGCAAACTGTGGGTGTTCGCCAAGCACCATTGCAGGAGCACCAGCAAGGCGCCGATGAGCAACCCAACCAGCGGATACCAAAGCAGCGAACGGCCCAGTTGCTGATCACTCGGCATCGCTTGTAAACGTACCGGCAGGCGCGTGAGAAACTGCACGGCGATCAGTAGAGGCAAGCTCAGACCAGACACAAGCGGCCCTCCGTGTTGCGTTGCAGGTGCACACACTCGCCATGGCCAACCACCACTTGCAGCAACTGCTCACGCGGCAAGCCACGGGCGAACGCAGAGAGCAAGCGTATCACCCCGCCATGCGTCACAAGCAAAACGCGTTCCCCGTCAAAGCGTGCTTGCAGGCGATCCATGGCGCCGAACACGCGCGCGGCGAACTCGGCAACGGGCTCACCGCCTGGCGGTGTATAGGCATAGGGATCAGCCCAGAACTGCCCGAGTTGCCGCTCATGGGTAAGCATCAAATCAGCAGGGCTGCGCCCTTCCCACTCGCCAAAATGCAGCTCTTGTAAATCCGCCTCAATGCTCAAGGGCGCACCGCTGCTTTGCGCCAGCGTTTCGGCAAATAAACGGCAGCGCTGCAAGGGCGAACTGACCAGTCGATCCCAACCCGGCAGTTGGTTGGCCGTGGCGTGCATCTGCTCCCAGCCCAGCGCTGTGAGTGCATCATCAATGCTGCCACGTAGCCCGCCACCGCGTTCGGTTTCACCGTGGCGCAGCAAGTCGATCAGCAGATTCATCAGCTGCGATTCGCCACAGCGGCCTGATCAAAGGTGGCCATTTCGCCATGGAGTTTACAGGCCATTTGCAGCAGAGGCGTGGCCAGTGCCGCACCACTGCCCTCGCCCAGTCGCAGCCCCAATTGCAGCAAAGGCGCAGCTTCAAGTGCTTGCAATACCCGGGCATGGCCGGGCTCTGCACCTTGATGAGCAAACAGTAACCAAGCCCGGCACGATGGATTGAGACGCACGGCAAGCAAGGCGGCAACGCTGCAAATAAAGCCATCGACCAGCACAGTGATTCCGGCTTGTGCGGCGGCCAGATACGCCCCAACTAACGCTGCAATCTCAAACCCGCCCAGGCACTGCAAAATCGCTAACGGATCGTCCAACTGCGGGCGATGCAGCACCAGCGCAGCTTCGATCACCGCAATCTTGTGCAGCACGCCAGCGTGATCCAGCCCAGTGCCCGGCCCGGTCAAATCTACCACGGGGCAATCCAATAAAGCGCAGGCCAGCGCCGTAGCGGAGGTGGTATTGGCGATGCCCATTTCGCCGCCGATAAACAGCTGAGATTTCGGAACATCCGCTTGCAGAGCGGCGTCACGCCCAGCAGCCAATGCCGCGCTACACTGCTCCGTACTCATGGCACGGGTGTGGGCGAAATTTGCCGTGCCCTTGCCCAGCGCCAGATGCTTCACGCCCGCCAGTTCAGGCAATGCTGTAGCGGTGCCCAGATCAATCACTTGCATGTGCGCGCCAAGGCTGCGCACCAGCACGCTGATCGCCGCACCGCCATTAACAAAGTTTGCCAGCATCTGGCCGGTCACGGCTTGCGGGTACGCCGATACGCCTTCAGCGGCAATACCGTGATCACCAGCAAATACACAGATCGAAACCGCATCGACCTGCGGCAGCTCACGGCCCTGCATACCGGCGAGTTCAATTGCCAGTTGCTCCAGCTGGCCGAGCGAGCCGCTGGGCTTGGTCAGCACCTGCTGGCGGGCTTGAGCCTGTGCACGCGCGGTCTGATCAATTGCTTTCGCTGGTTGTTGCCACCACGCCTGACTACTCATAACTGCCCTTTTAAAACCATCGGTAAACCTGCTACACAAAACACCACACGCTCGCTGCGCTCGGCCAGCGCCTGATGCAACCAGCCGGCTTCATCCACAAAACGCCGGCTGAGTTGGCCCATCGGTACCACGCCCAGACCGGTCTCGTTACTCACCAAAATAATCCGCCCGGGCAAATCGGCCAGCGTCGCCAGCAGTGCATCACGCTCGTCTGCCAGACGCTGCGGATCATCAAGCAGCAACAAATTACTCAGCCACAACGTCAGGCAATCGACCAGCAGGCAACGCTCCTCAGCGGCGTTTTCACGCAGCACACGGGCCAGCTCCAGCGGCTCCTCACACAATTGCCAATGGCCGGGGCGACGTTCACGATGATGACGAATACGCTCACTCATCTCGCCATCCAGCGCCTCGCTGGTGGCGATATAAGTCACCTGCAGCCCGCTCTCAGATGCCAGCTTTTCAGCCAATTTGCTCTTACCGGAACGGGCGCCGCCGAGAATCAAATCAACCATGGACAGCACTCGCTGCAGGCAGGCCGCAAAGTGCGCGCAGTTTTGCAGTATCCAAGTGTTCGACGACCATGTCCGCCAGCCGCTCGATATCGCGCTCGCGCAGAGCGTGGTAATCAACCGCCTCGACCTCACGCAAACCAGCCCAACCGAGCAACGCCGTGGTAGCAGCAGTGGACTCGAACAAGCCGTGAAGATAGGTGCCCAACACGTTTCCATCGGCGCTGATGGCGCCATCGGTGCGGCCGTCATCCAGGTTCACGGCGGGTTGCAAAAGCCCGGCGCCCGTGGTCACTCCCGCATGAATTTCATAACCGCTGACAGCGGCACTTTCGAGGCACAGGCGGCCCTGCACATTGCGCAGCTGTTTGTGCTCGCGCAGCACCGTGTCGATTTCAAGCAACCCCAAACCCTGACTACTGCCCGCCGGGCCTTCGATGGCATCGGGGTCATCAATCGACTGACCAAGCATCTGCATGCCACCACAAATGCCGATGACTTTGCCGCCGTATCGCAGATGCTTGCTGAGCGCTTGATCCCAGCCCTGCTCGCGCAAGAACTGCAGGTCGGCACGCACACTCTTTGAGCCCGGCAAAATAATCAGATCTGCCGGCGGAATGACCTGACCGGGGCCGACAAAAACCAACTCGACTTGCGGATGCAGGCGCAGCGGGTCGAAATCGGTGTGGTTGCTGATGCGCGGCAGCACCGGCACAACCACCTTGAGTTGCTCGCAGCCTTTAACGCTTTGACGTTGGTCGATTGCGTCTTCGGCTTCAAGATGGAAATCCATCAGGTACGGCAGCACGCCCAACACCGGCTTGCCGGTGCGCGCCTCCAACCAGTCGAGGCCGGGCTGCAGCAAGGCAATGTCGCCGCGAAAGCGATTGATCACAAAACCCTTTACCCGCGCCTGCTCGCTCGGTGAAAGCAGCTCTAGAGTGCCCACCAGATGCGCAAATACGCCGCCCTTGTCGATGTCTGCAATGATGATGACCGGGCAATCCACAGCCTCGGCAAAGCCCATGTTGGCGATATCACCGGCGCGTAAATTAATTTCGGCAGGCGAACCGGCGCCCTCAACCATGACCACCTGATAAGCAGCGCTGAGGCGTTGGTGAGACTCGAGCACGGCATTCATCGCGACCTTCTTGTAGTCGTGATAGGCCACCGCATCCATGTTGCTCAGCGCCCGTCCATGAATAATCACCTGCGCGCCAACATCACTGTTGGGCTTGAGCAGGATCGGATTCATGTCGGTGTGCGTCGCTAGCCTCGCCGCCTGTGCCTGCACCGCCTGCGCCCGGCCAATCTCGCCGCCGTCGGCAGTCACCGCACTGTTCAACGCCATGTTTTGCGGTTTGAACGGCACGACGCTAACGCCCTCGCGCACCAGCCAGCGACACAACGCCGTTACCAGCGTGCTCTTGCCGGCATCCGAGGTTGTGCCCTGCACCATCAGGGTATGAGCTGTTTGAATCATCTTAATCTCTGCTGAAATTCGCTTAAACCGCGTGCCAGACGCTGCCAGCCGGGCTCATCGGCAGGCAAGCCAAAACGGATAGCTGGAGGTGTATTGAAGAGCCGCACCAGCACGCCGCGCTCGGCCAGAAACCCATGCAACTGCTCGGCATCGGCAAACTCGGCCCGCTGAAACAATGCGCAGCCGCCGCTTGGTTCGAGGCCGTTAACCGTTAGCAGTTGCTGCAAACGGGCGCTGTCGATCAACAGCCGCTGACGTTGCAGGTGCTGAGCGGGTCTGTCGGCCAGCACGCTGCTGGCAATTTCTCGCGTAGGCCCGCTGATGGTCCAGGGTCCGAGTAACGCATCGAGCGCCGCCAGCACTTGGGGCTCAGCCAACACAAAGCCCAAACGCGCACCGGCCAAGCCAAAGAACTTGCCCAGCGAACGCAGCACGATCAAGCCGGGCTTCGCTGTTTGCGGCGCCACACTCAGCTCGGGGGTGCAGTCTATAAAAGCCTCATCGACCACCAGCCAGCCTCCCCGCCCGGCAAGCTGTCGATGCCAGCCCAACAACTGCTGCGGTGAATAGAAGGTTCCGGTCGGGTTGCCCGGATTGATCAGCACCAGCACATCGACTTGCCCGACATAAGCGTCGATTGCCGATGCTTCGATTTCGTTAACCTGATGGCCTTCACGCAGCCAGGCGGCGGCATGCTCGGCGTACGCAGGCGAGACAATCGCCACCTGCTGATTTTTACGCAAGCGTGGCAGCGCTTGAATTGCCGCTTGTGAGCCGGCCACCGGCAATAGTTGCGGCGCGCTGTAAAACGCGCAAGCCGCCGCCTCAAGGCCGTCATCCAGCTCGGGTAAACGACGCCACGCCTCAGCGCTGACCGGCGCCAGTTTTGGCGTATACGGGGCAATACCGGTCGACAAGTCCAGCCACAGCGAAAGCGCTATGTTGTACTTCTGCGCGGCGTCGCGCAGCCGGCCACCATGCTCAAGCAAGGGTCAGCTCGACGCCAAGGACGATAAGCAACCACAACAGCACCCCGGCCCAGACGCGATTCATTGCCCGTTCGATATCGCGTGCCCGCGGCTGCGGACCGTCGCCCAACTCGGGCCGCTCATGCAACTCGCCGTGGTAATAAGCCGGCCCGCCCAAGGTGACATTTAGCGCTCCCGCACCAGCAGCCATTACCGGCCCGGCATTGGGGCTGTCCCACAGTGGCGCCTGGGTTCGCCAGCAGTGCAGCGCCTGCCGCGTGCGCCCGCACAGCGCGTAAGTCAGGGCCACCAGCCGCGCGGGAATATAGTTGAGCAGGTCATCTATCTTTGCTGCGGCCCAGCCGAAACGCTCGAAGCGCTCGGTGCGATAACCCCACATGGCATCGAGCGTATTGCTCAGCCGGTACAACACCACGCCGGGAGCGCCCGCAACTAAAAACCAGAACAGACTGGCAAACACCGCGTCACTGCCGTTTTCAAGTACAGACTCAGTACCTGCACGGGCCACCCCGGTCGCATCCAGCTCACGGGTATTGCGGCTGACCATATAACCGACACGCTCACGCGCCAGCGGCAGATCACCCAGGCGCAATGCTTTAACCACTGCATGCGCGTGCTCGCCAAGGCTTTTCAGGCCGAGGGCGAAATACAGGGCGAAAATTTCCACGCACCAGCCAAACGCCTGGACCTGTGCAAGCAGGCCGACCACCAGCGTAATCGGCAGCACAGCGATGCACCACGCACTCACGCCATGGCTGCGCCAACCGCCACCCGACTGATTGAAGCGCTGCTCGATACGCTCCGCCATCTGGCCGAAAGCGACCAGCGGATGCCAGCCCTTTGGCTCACCGAAAACTGCATCCAGCGCGACACCTGCTGCGCTCGCAAGGAACAGGCTCATGGGCATCGCGCCCGACTATTTGACGCAGACAAGGCGTTCATTACTGGTGTTTTCCCCATTGATTGTTGAACAGTAGCTCACTCAGCGGCCGGGTCTTTGCCCAACCTTCCTGGACCAGCATTGGCTTACTGTAGAACTCGGCAACCGGCCCCAGACACAGAACCCCAAGGGGTTTGCTGCCAGTCGGCATGCCTAGCAATTGCGCCATTGCCTGTGGCTCAAACAGTGAGACCCAACCCATGCCAAGATTCTCGGCACGCGCTGCCAGCCATAGATTTTGAATGGCGCACGACATGGATGCCAGATCCATTTCCGGCAATGTCCTGCGGCCAAACACGTGAGTTTCACGTCCATCCATCAATGCGACAACCAAAACTTCGGCGCAGTCGGCTATTCCCTCCACCTTGAGACGCATGAATTCATCGTTGCGCTCCCCTAACGCCTGCGCGGTACGCAGCCTTTCCTCCTCAACCAGCGCCTGAATCTTCCCCCGCAACGCGCGGTCGGTAATGCGGATAAACCGCCACGGCTGCATCAACCCAACACTCGGCGCCTGATGAGCCGCCTCCAGCAGATTCGCCAGAATTGCCGGGGGCACTTCGCCGCCGACAAAGTGGCGCATGTCACGCCGCTCGGCAATCACCCGATAGACCGCGTCGCGCTCTTGCTCGGTGAAGTGTTGATCGCTCATGTTGGCTCCCTTCAACTCACCGTCATGGCCGCAATAAAGCGGCAGCAGCCGCAGGATTGGACGGCATATAGAAGTGGATATACGAGGCGCACAGGCGGCCCTCGCGATACACCGGTTCTGCCGTGCGTTTGTAGTTCGGGCATTCACCCAAGGCCAGCGGTTGCAGTGCAGTGTGCATGCTGGAGTGGTGAAAGGTGTGGCCGCGCAATACGCCTTCCGGCAGTTCGACCGACTGCAACGCCAAAGCCGTCAGGCGCTTTTGCAGGGTTGCCTGCCCTTGGAGAATCCCGAGCATGGCCGCGCCATGACCGTCCTTGTCGGTCAGCCTTTCGAGTAAATAAAGCATGCCGCCGCACTCGGCGAGTATTGGCTTACCTGCCGCGTGATGGCTTTTTATGGCTTGCGCCATTGACTGATTGGCGGCCAGTTGCGGCAGATGCAACTCGGGATAACCGCCTGGCAAATACAGACTGTCGACCTCGGGCAGATGCTGATCAGTGACCGGCGAGAACAGGCACAACTCGGCGCCCATCGCCTGCAACAGATCGAGATTGGCTTGATAAATAAAGGCGAACGAGCTGTCGCGGGCGACGCCAATTCTGACCCCGGCCAACAGCGGCTGAATATCCCTCGGTGTGGGCGCCGCAAAGCTGACCGCGGGCGGCAACTCGACTGCCGCACTGGCTTGCAGGGCATCGGCGGCAGCGAGC
>MDTG01444374.1_pt1 | contig 22477 bp, 15 predicted proteins | sample 811421 | NCBI WGS metagenome assembly MDTG01 (sample SAMN05326645, study PRJNA326480) | marine metagenome | isolation source: seawater | place: Pacific Ocean: South East | collected 2011
CAGTCAGCGATACGAAGAGAGTGCATTCATGAAAAAGGCATTGATCACGGGAATCACCGGACAGGACGGTTCCTATCTTGCAGAGCTCCTGCTCTCAAAGGGATATGAAGTTCACGGAATCATCAGAAGAGCCTCGACCTTCAATACGAGCCGACTGGATCACATCTATCAGGACCCTCACCTTGAAAGTGCCAAGCTGCATCTCCATTACGGTGACCTCACCGATGGCCTGAGACTGGCTTCACTGGTGCGAGAGACCAAGCCCGACGAGGTCTACAACCTCGGCGCACAGAGTCACGTAAGGGTCAGCTTCGATACACCGATCGACACCACCGACATCGTCGGACTCGGCACCACCAAGATCCTCGAGGCGGTCCGTGACGGCCAGCAGATCCTTGGCAAGCAGATCCGTTTCTATCAGGCGAGTTCCTCCGAGATGTTCGGTCTCGTTCAGGAAATCCCGCAGACGGAGAAGACGCCCTTCTATCCACGTTCGCCCTACGGTTGCGCGAAGGTCTTCAGTCACTGGCTGACGATCAACTATCGCGAGAGTTACGACATGCATGCCAGCTGCGGAATTCTCTTCAATCATGAAAGTCCCAGGCGTGGCGAGACCTTCGTCACCAGGAAGATCACGCGAGCGGTCGGCAGGATCAAGCTGGGCATGCAGGACAAGTTGTATCTCGGAAACCTCGACGCACAACGCGACTGGGGATTCGCGGGCGACTACGTCGAAGCGATGTGGTTGATGCTGCAACAGGAATCAGGCGATGACTACGTCGTCGCCACGGGCAAGATGATCGCAGTCAAGGAATTCTGCCGGCTCGCGTTCGAACACGTCGGACTCGACCCGGATGACTTCATAGAGATCGACCCACGCTACTTCAGACCAGCCGAGGTCGAGCAACTTCTCGGCGAACCGAGCAAGACACGCGAGAAGCTCGGGTGGGAACCCAAGACGACCGTTGAGGAACTCGCGGCGATGATGGTCGACCACGACCTGGAGCTGGCCCGAAGAGAGAAGACTCTCAGAGACGCGGGCCACGACATGCCCGACAACATCGGTCACGATCAATAGGAGAAGGAGGCTTCGTCCTCTTCATCACTTTCATCCTCGTAGCCGTCATCCTCGTGGCCTTCTTCGTCGTCATGTCCATCTTCGTGATCACTTTCCGAGTGCACGAAAGAGCTTCGCTCGAAGAGCGCAAGACGTGCGATCACGATGTACACCATCATGTCCACACCTGAGTTGTGGACGGTGCCTTGCTTGAGGGTCAGAAGAAAACCGAAGAGTGAGATGCCGATCAGGATGGTGGCAGAAGATCGGTGGTCGGTCGATCCCCCTGAGAGCCTGAAGAGCTCCACCGAATATTTCACCGCGAAGAAGAGCATCGCAAGGTAGATGGAGAAGCCGACCAGACCGAGCTCGGTGAGGACTTCCACCGGCTGGTTGTGGGGATATTTATCTGAAAAACCAAGGGTCACGAACGCTCCGGCACCATTGCCAAACAGCCATGCACTGGGAGAGTTCAACCAGGGATTGATCGTGTCCGCGACGAGTTGAAGTCGACTCACCGTACCACCCGTGATGCTTTCACCAGTCCACCTTTCCAAGTTGTCTCCGGTGATGAAGAGACTGACCGTGATGTAGATCAATCCGATCAGCAGAAAGAGACCAAGGAAGAGTGAGAAGAAATTCTTCAGGTTCTTGATCTCCCGGGCGAAGGGGTACAGCATTCCAACGACCAGTACACCAAGGACGACCTGCCCTCGTGAGCCTGAAAGAATCGCCATTCCCAATCCGAAGAGACCCGCGGCCAGCAATGCAGGCGTGACCCATTTGGCAAGCCCGTCAGTCCTGGTGAGCAACGAGGACAGAAGCACCATGATTCCGACGCGGGCGAGAACCAGAGGATTGGAACTCTCGCTGGTGGTGATGTAGCTGACCAGTCTGGTACCCATCAGGCGGACGGTTGGTCCGAAGAAGAAGAAGATCAGGGCGACGCTGCCGATCAGAGTGATGGGGAGTCGGACACGCTTGAAGTCCTCGAGCGATGAGAGCAGCAGAGGCGTGAAGATGATGTACAGGACCGCATAGGGGTAATTGGCCAGAGAGAGAAGGAATCCGTTGTCATAGTCAGGGGTCCAGGCAAGACTCAAGTAGCTGAATATCTGAAGCGAAAGCGCCAGAATGAAGACCGGGTTCAAAAAGAAGCGGAACGAATCCGGTGAGTTGACGAATCGAACCACCACGGTCACGCCAACCAGACCGGCGATCACGAAGTTCAACAGGGAGAAGTTCGCGGGGTTCTGGAAGAACGGAATGTAGGACTGGATCGATTGTTCGATCACCGGAAAGATCAACACTAGTGTGAAACAGATCCACGGTCGCCAGATGGCGTACGTGAAGACGCCCACGAGCGCCAGGATCAGGAATGGTGTCAGGGGTGAACTCATGAGCTCTCAGGATGAAGACGAGGTTCGCGTATGGAGCTTATCGGCATACGCACCCAATGCGCCCTCAAATAGGAAACGCTTCTTTCATCTAGCGAAAAACCCATGGATGGCTCCGGATGAAACTCGTTCATGAAACGTCAGCCGGTGGTCGAGATCCTTCCCGCGGGGGCGAGCCTGGGCGGCTCGGGCGCAGAGGATCTGACCGGATGCTGATCGGTCGGAGTGACGGGCAGAGAATCCATACCGGCTGCCGCGGCGTTTTCCGATGCGAGACTTTCAACCAGCTGGGCCCAGGTCTCCCGTTCATAGCGAAGAAGCTCCATGACCTCGTCGATGATCTCGACCGACTTCTCGCTCGAGGCATCCACGAGTCTCGTGAACATGAAGGTATAGAGTCCGGTCAGACGTTCGTAGAGTTCCGGGTCCACATCCGGATTCAGACCCGAGATCAGTTCGGTGATGATCGCGCGCGCCTTCGAGAACCCGGTGAAGATCATCTCCGGGTCACGTTCGGTGATGCCGGATCTCGCCTTTTCACAGAATCGAATGGCACCTTCAATGAGCAACAGTCGCAATTCGGCGGGAGACGCTGACATCACCTTCGTCTTCAGGTAGGCGTTTGGAGTCGACTGACTACCGGGTCCGCCACTGTTCTGCACGGTCGCCGGGACCGATGCGCGCTTTCCTGAATTGGGGCCGTATGCCCCGCTACCAGTCGGATGGTGATTCATTGCCTAGAGAACTCCGTTCATAGGGATCGGTCGAAAAACACTCCACCGAGGTGACCATCACAGTCCAAGATTGCCACCCATGCTCAGGAGCGCGCCCTGTTGCCCCTGCAGCTGGGCCAAGGCGGTCTCCATGGCGAGGAATTCCCGCTGGAGCTTCTCCCGCTTCGCCTCGAGCCGCTGGTCGATCTGCGTGATGCGATCGTTCTGGGAATCGATCTGAGTCTGGAACCGTTCATCAGCGAGCGTGACGGTGCCTGTCGTCGGATCGGTGAGGTCGTTGAGAAGGCGGTCGAAGAGATCACCGAAACCAAGCGAGACGTAGACTGTGCTGTCCACATCGACGGTGATTCCCGAATCGGGTTCACCGAGAACTTCGGAGCTCGTCGTCTGTGAATCGAAGGTGTTGAAGAGGGCCTCCATGCCGGCGGGGTCGCTTTGATACGCCGCCAGAAACTTCTCCTCGTCGAGTTCGATCTGACCTGACGACCCGAGCCGGATACCCACCTGCGAAAGATACTGATAAGGACCATCGACGTCCTGCGCCTTCTGCTGCAACGTCGAGAAGAGTCGATTGCGTACGACACCGACGGTGGAATCACCGAGCAACGGACCGCGCACCTCGTTTTCCGAATCATAGCTGTCGTATTCGTCGATCTTGGAGACCGCATCATTGAACGCATCAGTGAAGGCCTTCACCGCGGCAACGACGGAGTCATCATCACGCTCGATATTGATCGTGACCGGATCCGATCCGGCCTGATTGAGATCGATGGAGAGACCTTCGATCACTCCGTTCATTTCGTTGGTTGAGGAGGAGACCAGAAGCCCCGTCGCGGGATCATCGGAACCGATGAATGCCTGGGCATCGAGGCCTCTCACGAGCTGGTCCAGCCCGAGATCGACGCCACCAGTGTTTATCACCAGTTCACCAGCGGCACCGGAGATGTCGGAGGTGAGACTGAGGAACCACGGCTTGTTTCCATCACCGGTATTGAGAACCGTGGCGGAGATCGGAGCCTTCGCCTCTTCAAGCTTGGCGATGAGGTCGTCCATCGTGTCCGTGGGGTCAAGGTCGACGTTGATCGCGTACGAGCCGTCGATCGACCCCCCTGGCGTGTCGGATTCACCTGAAATTCGAAGCCCGCTGGCCACAGTCCCGGAAATATCTTCAACATTCATCTTCGAGACCGCGACCGAACCGGATTCCGCCGTGGTATCGATGAGTTCAAGACCGTCGCCATTCGCGTTGATCTCGGCCCGTATTTCAAGCCCACGCGTGTTGATGAGTTTCATGACCTCGTAGAGAGATTCAACATCCTTCCCGATCTGCACGGTGGCGGTCGCCCCGGTGGAATCGGTCAGGCGGAAGGACCCGGTACCGATTCCTCTTTCGTAGTTCATACCGGACAGTTGCGTCGATTGCGTGACGTACTGCAGTTCGAGGTTGGAACCGGTGATCTTGTCTCCGATTAACGAAGTATTCAGTCCAAGAGCCTCCGCCATATCTCCAGTAACCGACATGATCTGGAAATTGCTGGCACTCGGGTCGAAAACCTGAAGGCTTGATCCGGAAGGATCGAGGCCGAATTCAAAATTCATCGGGGACTGCGCGATCTGTTCCTTGACCATCTTGATGAGTTCGGCCATCGTCTGAGCATTCGACAATCCAGTGACCGTGACCGTTTCACCATCGGAATTGGAAATGGTGAGACTGTCGCCCGTACCGATTCCGGTGCCCCCGTTCAAGCCGGAGACCAAGAAGGTACCCAGCCCTGAAAGAATTCTCTCTCCGGAGATCGTCGTCGAGGGGAGCCCACCAACCTCGAATCCGAGGTCAGAAAGCGTTCGACTTGGTATGTCCGCGGCATCGCCGGTGAAACCCGGCGAACCTTCGGACAATGAAAGCGAGAAACCGTTTGCCGTGAACTCGATACCCTGGCCGTCGGATGAGATGTTCATGAACACCCTTCCCCCGGTCGAGGAGTTGACCCTGTCCGCAAGATCTCCGATGGTGGTTGCACGAGCTGTCTGGACTTCATTGCGAAGCACGTTGCCCTGCAGTGTGCCTGAGACGGCTGTGCCAAAGATACCGAGTTCCTCTGCGGTTGAATCACCACCGATTCCCTCGCCCTCAACACGAAGTTCATCGGGACCACCGAGCGTGTCGTTCATCACGAATCCATTCGCGTCCGCATTGAGCGTCATCGTGACACCCCCTGCTCCGAACTCCTCGGTGAGTGCGCCGTTGACACGATCAATCAGATCTTGAACGGTTTCAACTTCATCTTGAATGGTCAGTCCGTCTTCATCCAGCACGCGACCGAGATCGATCGTGACGGAGACCCCGGTGGAAGACACGACAGTAAAGTCGCCCTGCTCGGGATCATCATTGATCGACACGCCATCACCGTTGTTCAATTTGGAAAGCAACGTCTCACCTGTGATCGGTGAATCGACACGACCAAGATCAATGTTGAAATCGTCTCCATCAACGGTCAATATGAAATCGGTGACAGAATCTCTGATGAGTACACCGCGGCCGTCATTCAAGGAAGAGAGCGTGGTGTTCATACCCAGAACGTTCACATCGGCCCCGACGAGCGTGTCGGTTGAACTTGAGCCTGCAATGCCAAGATCGGAAGCCGTTGAAGTTCCTCCGGTATCGGCGACAGTGATCGAACCGCTGCCACCGGAGAGGTCCTCGAGTGCCAGACCGTTCCCGGAGATCGTTGCGGACATGGCGATGCCGGAAGCACCATTGATGGCATCCATCACCTCGCTCAGTGACGTTGCATCAGATAGATCGATCTCCGTGGTACCACCCGAACGATCGCTGATGGTGAATCGGCCTCGCTGCACACCTTCGCCTCCGTTGAGTTCGGAAAGCGCCTGGTCTCGGGTGAGTCGTCCATTACCCAGTTCGATACCGAACGACTCGAGTCCGAGCGGAGTGCTGTCACGGGTTGAATAACCATGAGAGAGGTATTGGGAACTCGAAGCGAGTCGTTTGACGATGAAGGCATACGAACCCGGTTGCGGACTCCCGGTCGCGGTGACGCCAAGTGCATCAGGGTTCGATGACGTGGCCAGCACCGAGTTGAAGATGTCATTGGTTCGAAACGCACTTGCCGCGCCTTGAAGCGTGAGCAAGCGGGAATTGATGTCCAGCAAGGCAGATTTTGCCGTGGACAATCGAGCGATTCTCGCCTGTATCGGAAACTTGATCCGTGACTCGACGGCGAGCAACTGCTCGATCAATGCCGTGGTATCGATACCACTGATGAGCCCGACGCCTGCTGATATACCACCCATGTTTGACTCCTATGGCGCAAGGATCAGCGCCAAAGCCCCCGAAACAACCTGTCAAACGAATGCACGGTCAGGCGGCCATCGACCAACCATCGCTCTCAGGGAGAGGCATCGTCGTGTTCCAGGCGGGAACGCGAGAACTGATCCGTTCGAACTCGAGCAATTCGGATGCCCAATTTGCGAGCGTCCTTTGAAAAAGACGTCTAGCTCCCGCAACCGCTCGTTCGGATTCCAATGGAGTCAGTTCATGCATGGATCAAATCTCCTCCACCACGGGTAAATGCAGGCCTGTCTCGGTTGATCACCTGATCAACGAAATAAGAGCTGAATTCCATGGGACAGACGAGACATCGGTGATTTGGGAAGCGACCTCAATCGAAGACACAGGAAACGACAGAGATCGCGACAATTCTTTCGCTCAGTAGCAGGTACAGCGCAGAACCACCCCCCTGCCAGAACGCATGATGTCTATATATCACGTATTTTAACGTATTTTAGGCCATGATACTCGCATTTTAAGCATCTTTAAGGCCAAGGCGCTCCGTCAGGGAGTCGAACTCCTCAAGAGTCTCGAAGGAGAACTGAACTTTACCTGTCCCCTTTTTACGACCGAGGACAATCTGAACTCGCATCCCCAGGGTTTCCGTCAGTCGCTTTTCCAAATCAGCCACGTTTGCCTGCCGAGTAGTTATCGGACTACTGCTCCCCGAATTTGGGGTATCCAGAGACTTGTCACGGACAAGTGATCGCACACGGCGCTCAAGCTCACGAACCGACCAGCCGCCATTGACCGCGGCGGCGGCCGTTGCCCTTCGGACGACCTGGTCCGTGAGAGACAGCAGCGCCTTCGCGTGACCAAGCGAAAGTGTGCCACGACGGACCGCTGCGAGAGAGAAGTCATCAAGATCCAGGACACGAAGAAGATTGGCAACGGAAGACCGGTCAAGCCCGACGCGCTCAGACAGTGCCTTCTGCGTCAAACCAAAGGTGTCCCGGAGACGAGCGAGCCCGCGCGCCCGCTCGATCGGGTTCAAGTCTTCACGATGGACATTTTCAATCAATGCCAACTCTGCAGCAGCTTGATCATCAACCTCAAGTGCGATCACAGGGACCTTATCTCGACCCAGAGACTGCATGGCACGGAAGCGTCGCTCACCGGCGACCAACTCCCAAGCGCCAGTGTTCCCCGTGGAACGCACCACCAAGGGCTGCATCAAACCAGAGCGCTCAATAGAACCGGCCAGGTCACGAATCGCAGACTCGTCGAAATCCTCACGCGGCTGGTAGGCATTCGGCACAACAGATTCAATTGGAACCATACGTACCTGGGAACCATCTCGATCAACAGAAGTAACTGATCCAACCGAAGAGCCAGCACGAACAGAAGCAGGTGGGCTGACATGCCCGGGATCATCGAGCCCTGGAACCTCCAGCCCAGGACTGGACAACGCGGCCACAGAAGGTGAGTCGGACTTTGCCGCAGAACGAGAGGACGTAGGAACGTTCCCCGTGGAACGTGGTGAACCTGTTGCAATATCAACAGGAGCACTCAACAAACTTCCAAGCCCACGACCCAGTCGACGCCTCTTCTTGGGAGCAGCCGCAGCTTTCCCAACAGACTTGCCACCATCATCCGAACCACGACTCGTGCGATCTGCCATTCTGAATCCTTTCAAGAGGGGCGCGCCACATCCTGAGCGCCTGTTCTGTATATATCCCACGTTCCACGTGGAACGTCAACCAGAACAAGGCCCAAATGCAACCAAAAAGTTAATAACCAAATGAAGGCAACCAAAATCGATGGTGCAAAAAGCACGTTTGCTTAATTTAACAGCAAATAGAGTATTTTAGACCATATTTAGTTCAAATTGAGCGCTTTTACTATTCGGCGCTACTGAACCGGAGTCGCTTCCAGGTCCTGATGCTGCATTGGTAGGGCTGGATCGAGAGCATGAACGGTCACATCGTATCGCCCGGAAACGGGGACACGGAGTTGCACACCATCGAGGGAGCGATTCCATCGAAGAATGCGGATCAAATCGCCTGGATCACCATCGACACCCTGAGATCTGATTTCGCAGAGGACGCCATCTTCGAGAGGATGATCCGGGGTGGAAAGCGGGGGGAGCATCCAGCCCCAATTTGCGCCAACCAGATCTGGTGTCCGGTAGGTGAGGGGCCAGCCTTCGTACTGGCCGATATCCGCCTTGAAGCCCGCGGCGCGCGGCCAGGCCTCGAGAATGATTCGATGCTCCGCGGGCTCGAGCCGGACCAGACCGAACCCGGGACTTCGGTCGTGGAGTGCGGATGGTTCATGCCCGCGTTGGTAGGGATTCGCGACGGCATCGATGGCGATCATGTTTCCAAAACCATCCAGGTGTTCACCGAGAGGTCTGGGTTGATTCGTGTCGGGATCGCGCGGCATCCATCGCCTGGGCCAGGTGTTCGCGATCGCAGGACTGCAGAACACGACGCCACCATCGCGTTGTGTTTCCGTTCCGTACTGCGCGGCGAAGCCGATGTGCTGATCACCGCACAGATGAAGGACATGCGCAGGTCGCATGATTCGCAAGGCGCGATCGCGTGCACTCATCGGCCACCCGTTGCTGTCAGCATCGGAACATGGGACGTCATCGACCGCGTACCCACCGGGTTCGAAGATCGTCAACGCCGGTTGCACGCCACCCTTCGCACCGCGCGGCAGAGTCTGCACGCATGCGAACGGTGTCTGCGAAAGAAGCACCTTCATCCACACACCTTCGTTCCACGACTTCGACCAGCGTTCAAGGAAACTTTCCTGTGATTCACCAAGCAACGATGCGTCTGGGGCATCACCGTCACGCACCACGTCGAACCCTTCTGCAGTGAACCATCCATTGCGAACATCTCCGTCGGGAACCGCGATCGTGGGTGAGTCCTTGAATTGACGGTCGGCGAGAATCGCGAACGACACACCACCGTATTGAAGCTCGGTGTGGTACACGGAATAGCCGTCACCGATCACACCTGGATCGTGGGGGTCGGGCAGATTTCCGACCTGCGTACGATGCACGGCGTTGACGAATCGTGGAGGCCTCTTGTACCCACCCGAGTCCTGCGCACTGTGATCGGGTGTCCGTTTCGCACGACGACCCTGGGCACCCCAGATGTTTCCGTGATACACGTCATGATCATCGGGAATGACGATGGTGGGTCGATCTCGTGTGAGGTCTCCGAATGCCCACAACCAATGTGTGTATTTCCAGAGATAATCCAGAATAAACGCGTCTTCATTGCGTTGACTGGCCGGAGTGAGATCACCTTCATAGATCTGATCTCCGGCGAAGAAGAGCAGGTCGGGGTCAGCCTTCTTGACCGCTCGGTAAAGTTCCTCATGTGGAAACCAGATACCGTTTCCGTTCCAGGCCAGGCCCCCGGTGTAGGTCTTGTGACATGACAGCGAGCCTATGGACAAAGGGTTTCCCGGCGTCGGCTGCCGACGGATCGTCCCGTGGTATTCGTCCACGGCTGATCCGCCATCACGTCGCGCGAGGGTGTACACGACGCGATAGGGGATGTCATCGGTATCATTCCAATCGGAGACTCTGAATCGTGCGGTACGACTGTCGGGATCGATGTTCGATGTCGCGACGGCGACCCAGTTGGCACGAGGCTCGGGCTGGATCTGCAAGGTGGCGGTCTGGTTGTCGTTCTTGCCGATGGGCGGGAACTGGGCGACCATCGTCATCACGTTTCTATCGAGCGTGTAGAGAACACCGAGGATCGGTCCGAAGGTCCGGTCTGAAACTGAAACCACACCCGGACCCGATGCCGAGAGACCGCGAAACCACCAGCCTTCACTGGAGTTCACGGGACCATGATGGGAGACGAGTCCGAAGGATCCCTGAATCTTTGAAAGAGGCACCTCATCGACACGAGCACTCGAGATCAGCTGGTCGCCTTCCGAATCAAGAACGCGAGCTTCGACCACGCACCCCGTTTCAACGCATTCGATATCGATGCGAAGTTCGACACCATCTCGTGTCAGACGATGTTCATCGAGTCCGACGTCGACCACGGTGCCGGGAAGCATCGGAAGATCATCCTCTCCGACATCTCCACTGATCACCCATGTCGAACGACCACGAAGTGGTTGTTCGTTGTCACGAATGGAAACCACGCCATGCCCATCGACAACGACCATGATGCCGCCATCAGCCGCAGGTAGATGGTGAACCAGAGCGGTTCGTCGATAGTCGATGTCCGGACCACCAGATCCGAGCAACAGGCCGCCCCATGCGTTCTGCGAACATTCGGCATCGAATGCGATCTCTCCAAGCATGACACCGAGCTCGATGCGTCCGTTGGTGGGATCGAGCACTTCGGGAAGCACCTGCACCGTGCGCATCGGAAGCCGAACACCCGCTTCAAGACATTCGAGTCTTCCATCTTCGATACGCCAATCCTGCCACCTGTTTGCGTGGTAGTCACGACCGACCCATGTCCTGTCGAGATCATTGTGCCATGCGCTTCGAAACTCATCGGCCTGGAGAATCCCGGGCATCAAGCACACGCTCAGAAGGAGGAGGGAAGCCGGTCGCCAGAGGGCACGAATTGAAGCCATGATGGAGTACTCCAGAAAGTGACACCAGTTCGAAGAGACGAATGGTGAGGTCATTGGAGTATAGAAAGGGGGTGCCGTGAGTCAGCGACGAGGGGGTATCGCGGACCATCCGGAGGCGTAGAGGTCGGAGCGCATGGAGAGGTATCCCGGATATGAGACGAGATGGTCCTGCAAATGATGGGGATCATAGGAAAAGGTGCTGACGGGATCATTCGACTCGACCAGAACCTCGCCGGTGGGGTCAACCGCGAAAGATGGCCCACCAAGAAGGACGCCCTCTTCAGGGGAAGGTCGGTTGACCGTCGCCACCCAACAGCAACTGGTCAGAGCATTGGCGATCAGAACGGTGCGCCAGCGATGCCAAGTGGCTGATTCACTGGCCCGAGGCACCACGACGCATTCCGCACCAGCTGCAGCCAGCAACTGAGTACCTTGAGGACGATTGGCATCGGAGCAGATCTGGACCCCCAAAGGAAAGCCAAGACCATCAATGGGTAACAGGGGATCTCGACCCGGTCCGTAGTGATCAGCTTCCCAAAAGCCGGATTCATCGGGAATATGGGCTTTTTCCCAGTGGCCAACCAAGCTTCCGGCCTCATTGATCACCAAAGCCGTGTTGAACCTCGACCCATCGTCATCACGGAGAATGGCTCCTCCGACCAGGGCAATTCCGGCCTCTCGGGCGGCATTCATTTGAATCTGGCAGCGAGGGCCGCCAAGCGGTTCCGCATCGGACGCAACCTGCGCTTTGGTCGCTGGTGACCAAGGATTAAGTGCAAGTTCAGGTATCACAGCGACTTGCGCACCCATTTCTCGAGCCTCAAACAGTCGTTTGGTGAGCCGTTGCCCACCATCCTCCTGCCAGAAGACCTCACTGATCAGGGCGATGGTTCGTGTTCGATCGCTCATTGGGGACGCTCCTGATCTGAAGTAGCGGGTGAAAGGTCGAGGCGACCCTCGATCACGTATATAAGGATGGAAACCACCTGCTCGGGTGTTCGAGCGACCGCGAGCGCTGCCGAATCAACTTCCTTGAGTGCGTGATCGAGATCCTCATCGTGAAGAGTAATCAAGGAAGCGCCTTGAGCCACCGCCAGGCCGGCGTCGAACGCGGCATTCCATTGACGGTATTTGGGACCAAAGCGCGCCACCACGATGTCGGCACGAGAGATGAGCGTTCTGGTTCGGATCGCATTCAACTTGGCACCCTTGTGGTCATGCCAGAATGAATCATTCTCGGCGCCCAGGATGCTGACACCACAGGCATCACTTGAGGGATGATCCGTGTTCGCCGCGGTTAGGGTCACGGGAAGATCATGAGCAAGCACGCCCTGAGCGATTCGATCACGCCAGTCGGTGTGGACCTCTCCCGCAAGATAGATGTTCAGTTCAGGATGATTCATTGGAACGTGAATCCTTCCAATCGAGAACGCAGGCTGACGGAGCACCCTTTTGAAGTTCGAATCGCTTGACCGCGATGCGCGTGACGAATGCACAGGCGGATTCGGGATCATCCGTGACATGAAAGAGATCGAGGTCCTCGGGATCGATCATGCCGCCCGCCATCATCTTCTTCGTCATGAAGTCGACGAGTCCGGCCCAGTAGTCGGAACCCATCAAAACGACTGGGAAATCCCTGATCTTTCCACATTGGATCAGCGTGAGAATCTCCATCAGCTCGTCCATGGTTCCGATTCCACCGGGCATCACGATGAACCCGTAGGAGTACTTGATGAGAATCGCCTTGCGTACGAAGAAGTGGGTGAAGGACACCTGCTTGTTCACGTATCGATTGGCACATTCCTCATGAGGTAGCTCGATCGAAGCACCGATGGAACGACCACCGGCTTCACTTGCGCCCCGATTTGCGGCTTCCATCATCCCCGGTCCACCCCCGGTCATGACGGTGAAACCCTCGCGGGCTATGAGTTCCGCGGTCTTGCGGCACATCTCATACTGGGGGTCGTCCTCTCTGGTGCGCGCACTGCCGAAGAACGTCACGCAGGGACCGATCGACCCAAAGACTCGAAAAGACTCATTGAACTCCTCGTCCACCCGTTCAAGCATCTTGCCATCGAGACCCTCCTGCTGGGGACCTTCGAGAAAACGTATGACGTCGTAGCTTGAAGGCTTCGATGGGGAATCGAAATATGCCCGGGGTGAATGCTCTGAATCGGACTCGTCAGGTGCATCTGACACGTTGTTGTCGGTATCGCTCATGTGCACACGATACTGGGGTGGCGGATTGGAGGTGGAACTGCTTTGCACTCGACAGAACCGTCTGGATCTTGGACAATCCGTGAAGTCAGGAGACAGACGTGCTGTTGAGACAGATCTACGACGAAGACCTCGCGCATGCCGCATGGCTGGTCGGGTGCCAGAAGACCGGTGAGGCCGTCGTCTTCGATCCGGCGAGAGACATCGACAGGTACATCGACCTGGCGACCGCACATGACATGAAGATCACGGCTGTGGCGGAGACGCACGTGCATGCCGATTTTCTTTCAGGTGCCCAGGCGATGGCGGATGCCACCGGAGCGACGGTGTATCTTTCCGGGCACGGCGGAGATGAATGGTCTGCACGCTGGGTCGAGCCGTATCGCCACGTCATGCTGAAACACGAGGATGCCTTTCAAGTGGGGGGGATCACGTTCAATGCACTGCACACTCCGGGCCACACCCCTGAACACATCAGCTACATGGTCACGGACGTCGGCGGAGGTGCGAACGAACCATTCGGTCTTCTGAGTGGGGATTTCGTATTCGTCGGTGACCTCGGACGTCCCGATCTTCTGGAAAGAGCCGCAGGATACGAAGGGGTTATGGAGGATTCAGCCAGAACCCTGGCCGAATCGGCAAGAGCATTCCTCCGACTGCCCGACTACATGCAGGTCCTGCCCGCTCATGGTGCGGGAAGCGCGTGCGGAAAGGCGCTGGGTGCCATTCCTCAATCGACGGTCGGATACGAACGAAGGTTCAACTCGGCGATGAGCCTCGTGAATGACGAAGACGCTTTCGTCCATTCGATACTCGAGGGACAGCCCGCTCCACCCCTCTATTTCGCCCGAATGAAGAAGCAGAACAGGGATGGCGTTCCGAAACTCTTCGAGTTGCCGTCTCCCAGAGAATGCACTCCCGAAGAACTTGACCGTGATGATCGGCTCATCGTCGATGTTCGTGGCTGGGAGGCGTTCGCATCGGGGCATCTTCCCGGGTCGCTCTGGTCGAGAACAGGAGCGTTCTTCTGTGCGTCGGTCGGATCGTACGTGATGCCGGAGGAGAAGATCGCACTGGTCTGTCACCCGAAGGATGTCGCACGACTGACGAGGTGCCTCGTACGAATGGGTCTTGACCATGTGGAAGCATGGTGTTCGATCGATTCCTTCGAAGAGTTCAGATCCAGAGAAACACTCCCCACCGTCGAGATCGAGGATGTCCACCTCGATCGACTTCCGGAACACATCGAGTCGGGGACGGCAATTCTCGATGTGCGCCGAGCGGATGAATTCGAAGCGGGACACCTGGTCGGTGCCGTGAACATCCCGCACACGAAGCTTCTGGAACGGTTGGAAGAGGTTCCGGACTCGGATGAACCGTTCCTGGTCCATTGCCAGGCGGGCGTACGGAGTGCCGCGGCCTGTTCGATTCTCAAGCGAAGAGGGTTTCGTGTTCTCAATATTCCCGCAGGATGGGGTGGCATCAGCGAAACCTCGCTGAGCAAGGAAAGTGTCCACGAGGACACCAAGGTCGTGTGATCGGGTCGAGACATGAATCGGTGCGAGGACTTCTTCAAGTCACGCCGTGACCCCGGTACACTTCGAACATGCTGACAGACATCGAATATGCCGCGCTTGGATTCGAGACCTTTCATGATGACGTGCTTGCGCCGCGAATCGTCGAGAAGTCGATTCCGCTTTCGGTGATGGTCCACCAATGTTCGGAGCACCTGAGCACCGAAGAAGCCTCACGACGCACGTTCGAGCCGATTGAAAACGGTTGGAGATGGGGTCCGGTCTGGTCAAGTGCATGGTTCCGGTTGCGTGGTCGACTTCCGATCGAGATGCGGGAATCCGGAATCGATCTGCATTTCTCATGCGGAACAGAGGCCTTACTGTGGCTCGACGGCGTTCCACACCATGGATTCGATCCGTACCATCACCATGCTGGCTTCGCTCCCGGATCGCTGGGAGAAGAAGTCGAGTTCATGGTGGAGGCGGCATGCAACAGACCACTCGGAGCATCGCTCTTCTGGTGGGAGCATACGGAGGAGCATGGCCGCTGGAAGGAGGACGCCCCCGGAAGACTCGAGGTGGCGTCTCTCGAAATTCGAAACGAGAAGATGCTGCGATTCTGTTCGGCCTGGATGTTCGCCGTGCGCATGCTCAGAACCACCGAGCCGCGCGAGAGTCTCGGGCATCGACTCGAATCGGGAATGCGCGCGATCAAGAAGACGATTCTGCATGCAGGTTCTGAATTTGACGTCTCGGAACAGATGACTCGCCTTGAAGAGGTTCTTTCGGATGGGGACAAGACTCGATCGAAATGCACGACGATCGGACATGCGCACATAGATACCGCATGGCTCTGGCCGATCTCGGAGACAAGACGAAAATGTCTGCGCACGTTTGCGACTCAACTACGCAATCTCGAGCGATACGAGGAATTCCGTTTCCTCTGCAGCCAGCCTCAGCAGTACGCGTGGATGGAAGAGGCAAGTCCGGCGTTGTTCGAGCAGATGTCACGTCGGGTGAAGGAAGGGAGATGGGAGCCGTTCGGAGCGATGTGGATCGAGCCTGATGCGAACATCCCTTCGGGTGAATCGTTGATCAGACAGATTCTCCACGGAACGCGATACTTCGAGGACCGATTCGGAAGCGATGCGCCACAGGAAGCGCTCTACCTGCCGGATACCTTCGGGTTTCCGGCATCATTGCCGCAGATATGCCGACTGGCGGGACTCGACACGTTCATCACGAACAAGATCGCGTGGTGCGAAACGAACCGCTTTCCCCATGTCACATTCGAATGGCGGGGCATCGACGGCACGGAGGTTCTCACGCATTTCACACCCGGACACAATTACAACTCCTCCATCGAACCTCGAGACTTCGTCGACGCGGAACATCGTCTGAATGAAAGCGACGGGGCACGGAGCGGATCATGGCTGCAACCATATGGGTGGGGTGATGGGGGTGGTGGTCCCGATCCGCAGCAGATACTCAATGCTGAATTCGCGAAAAGAGCCGCCGGACTTCCGAAGATCGAGATGAGCAGTGCAACGGAGTTCTGCCGGACATTGCATGCGGAATCGGATCGCGACGGTGCGAGGCCGGTATGGGACGGAGAACTCTATCTCGAGCTGCACCGAGGAACCTACACCACCCACGCACGACTCAAAGCTGCGAACAGAAATTCGGAAAGAGCGTTGCGAGAGATCGAGGCGCTGGGCCTCATCGATGTTTCCGCATCGGGCGGTGAACACGCGCACCGAGCATGGCTCGACAAGGCCTGGAAGACCGTGTTGTTGAATCAATTCCATGACATTCTTCCCGGGTCATCGATCGAAGAGGTCTACGACGATGCACACGAGCAACTCGACCACCTTCAATTGGAGGCGATTGCACGGATCACGGACGGCCTGCGCGACCTGGCACCGGGCTTCGACGCGGAAGCGTCGGAAAGACCCGTCCTGGTCTGGAATCCGTCCTCCACCGGTCGAAGTGGAGTGGTCGAAACCGACTCGGGACCGAGGCTGGTTCGTGACGTTCCCGCGATGGGATTCCGGATCGTGGATGCCGGAAGAGACGAGACTCCGGATCACCCGGTCCAGGTGACTCACCGCACGTTGGAAAACGGAAGGATCACGGCCACCATCGATGATTCCGGGCGTGTCTCCGAGTTGTCACTGGATGGTGAATCGATCCCTCTCGACAGCCCATTGAACACGCTGGTGATGCACGCGGACCACCCTCGACGCTGGCAGGCATGGGATCTCGATCGAGACTACGACGATCATCGTGAGGCCCAATCGGGTCCCGCGGATTCCATCACGCTGATTGAAGACGGTCCGATGCGCGGTGTGATCGAAGTGAGACGGACACTCGGCAAGGCGAGTTCGATCATCCAGAGATACGTGCTTGAAGCTGAGTCCAGGGTCCTCGTCATCGAGACACGCCTGGACTGGCACGAGGATGACACGATCCTTCGTGCGGAGTTCACACCTCGCATTCGCAGTCGAAATGCGACGTACGGAATCCAATTTGGATCCCTCGAACGCGCCACGCACCGGAACACATCCCACGAAAAGGCGGCGTTCGAAGTTCCGGGCCATCTGTGGATGGATCTTTCTCAACCTGGAAGAGGTCTCGCCGTGCTTGACGACGGTTCCAGGATCGGTCGATCCTGTCATGACATGACACTGGGCCTGTCTCTGGTCAGAGCGACGGATTTCCCGGATCCCAATGCCGATCGCGGAGTGCATGAATTCGTCTACGCCATCATGCCCCACCAGGGCGACTGGAGAGCGGCGGATGTCGATGGGGCCGCGGAACGACTGGGGATGCCACTCAGATCCACGCCGGCATGCGCGGGTTCCCGAGGCACGATGAAGGACGGTCACGCACTGGTGCCGGGGCTCGAATTCACGAGTGGCATCGAGATCTCCGCACTGAAACCCGCGGAGAACGGTGATGGAACCATCATGCGCCTGGTCGAAAGACGTGGTGGCGCAAGATCGGTTCGGCTCGACCTCTCCGCGCACGGTTCGAACGCATGTGAGACCGACCTCAGAGAGAACACCATCGGAAAAGTCGGTTCTTCGAAGGAGATGGTGATCGACTTCACGCCGTATCAGATCAAGACGGTTCGAGTGACTTGACGAAAATCTCGTGAGAAGGACGAACAGGAAAGGTGTGAGGCGACGTACCACGATGCGTGGCCTTCATTCCGATGTGACACCCTCAGGAGCGAGAAGATGAACAGGATTGAGACGGATACCACGGCTTCCCCCACGAAAGAGGATTCGTGCATCGACTGGAGATCCATTCTGATCAGTGCTCATGTCGAATCTGTAGAAGGGCAGAATCTTCATATTCTCAGATCACGGATCAGGGACGGTCAGACCTACGTGGTCGAAGCCAACGATGGCATCGACGACGAGCATGCCGAGGCATCGATCTTCGTGCTCGAGGAGGAAATCGTGCTCAAGACGTGCTGCCCGGACGCCATCGACAGTGATGCGACAGTCATGATGACGTTCGATCTGAGGAAGAACATGTTGGTGGAAGCATTCTCGATCGAAAGGGAGACTGATCCTCCCATCGTGATACGGAACATGGAGGATGACACCATCGTGATGATGTCATCCGACGAGGAGCCCGTCCTTCTGCATGCGGGGTCCTGGAATCTTCAGGCCACCGCGGTTCTCGACGGCAGGGAGAGAACGACCCTGATCCGCTTGAGCGACGACGATGGTGGGTACGAGTGACGATTCCGGGATGAATCGAAGGTGGTACAGTTGAACGGGCCTGAACGGAGCCGTCATGACCACCACACACAGACATCACGTCGCGATCCTCGGACTGGGCGGGATCGGAAGCGCTGCATTTCATGATCTTGCATGTCGCGGAATCGACGTGGTGGGAATTGACCGCGAAAGACCACCGCACGAACGTGGTTCATCACACGGACAATCCAGAATATTCAGAGTCGCGTATTTCGAGCATCCGGACTACGTCCCTCTCGCGACTCACTCGAGACGAAGATGGATCGAGATGAACGCCATCGATTCGAAGAGGATCTTCATCCCCACCGGTGGGGCCTGGGTCGGTTTGGAAACGGGAAGACACGTGGGTCACTCACGTCTCGCGGCGGATCGACATGGACTTTGCTATGAGATTCTGGACGAAGAGGAGACACGCCGGAGGTGGCCGGCACTTCGGGTTCCGGATGGACAGGTGTGCTTTTATGAACCGGATGCAGGCATGGTCTGCCCGGAACATGCCATCGAGTACTTCATCGGCGAGGGTGAACGCCACGGAGGAGAGGTCCTCGTCGACCAATCGATACGAGAGATCAGACCCGAAGACAGGGGAGTCAGAATCATCCTCGAAGAGGACGAGGTCATCGCTGAAAAGGTGATCTGCGCCCTGGGATCCTGGACCCCAGCCCTGCTGGACACACCCGACGTACGGCTGCAACCGACCAGGCAGGTTCTGGGTTGGACGAAACCATCGAATCCCGAACCAGTGGCGGAAGGCCGGCTTCCGGTCTGGCTGTTCGCGGATGACGATGAGACCATCCAATACGGATTTCCGTTGTGCAAAGGGCTTCCGGGACCCATGGGTGCGAAGGTGGCAAGACACTGCCATGGGGAGGCCTGTGATCCGGACACCGTGAATCGGAGCACGACTCCCGAGGACGAACGATTTCTGACGAAGGAACTCGAACACCGGGTCCCCGATGCGGCGGGACCGTTGATCGATTCCAGGGTCTGCCTCTACACCATGTCCGACGACGAACATTTCGTGATCGATCACCATCCAGTCCATGATCGGATCGTCATGGCATCCGGATTCAGCGGACATGGCTTCAAGTTCGCACCGGCCATCGGAGAGGGGCTGGCGGACATGGTGCTTGAAGGTGAGAGCCGTTTGTCGATGAATTTTCTTTCATCGAGTCGTTTCAAACACGACCAGTCCTGAAAACGACCATAATCTGATGCAGACCCATGAAGAGCGACTGAAAGGAATGAAACCACGATGATCCGTAGAACGAATCTCAACCTGCTGGTGATGACGCTGATCCTTGGATCCCTTGGGGCGTGCACGAACCTTCCCAGAGGTGTGGCACCCGACGCGGCGCTCATCGGTCTTTCGGATTCCGGAAGGCTGGTCAGACTCCACCCGACACAACAACTCGTCATCCAGCTCGAGGCCAACGTGACGACAGGGTTCCAGTGGGAGATCGACAAGACCCTCGATCGTTCGGTCCTGCTGGCGGATGGAAGCAAGTTCAGCAAGACCCAGACACAACGTGATCAGGACGATCTTGTGAGCGAGCAGTATCTCAGATTCGTCGCACAGCAACCGGGAAGAACACGACTGCAACTGGTGTACGTGCAACCAAGAGTCGGGAGTCTGGATGATTCGCCCAGGTACAACGTCGATGTCATCGTGGCACCGAAGCCAGATGAGACGAAGTAGAGACCGAGTGTGACCCTCTCGTGAACGCACAAGAAACAGAAGGCAGTCAGGTGACCGGTCACGTCGATCCCAGAAGATGGGTCATTCTTCTCGTGATGACCGGGTCTCTGGCGATGGTCATGCTGGACACGACCATCGTGGCGGTGTCACTTCCGTCGATCCAGGCGAATCTTCCCGGTGTCAGTCAGAACATGCTCGAGTGGGTCATCGTGGCCTACATGGTGGTGCTGGCCTCATTCATGGCGCTGGGTGGTCATCTGGGGGATCTCTTCGGTAAACCGAAGATGTTCTTCATAGGTGTCGTCGGGTTCGGAATCTCTTCGTTCCTGTGCGGACTGTCATGGGATGGTCCTTCATTGATTCTGTTCAGAGTGATCCAGGGCCTGTTCGCGGTGATCATGCAACCGGCGTCAAGCGCGATCGTGATCGGTTCCTTCGCACCACAGGACAGAGGCAAGGCCATGGCGGTCTATGCGGGAATTCCCCTTCTGTTTCTGACGGCAGGACCCGTATTGGGTGGCGTGATCACCCAGTACGCATCCTGGCGATACTGCTTTCTCATCAACGTTCCGATCGCCCTGACCGTCGCGATCGCCGTGCTCATCCTCAGACCCAGCAACCCGCAGAGCCAGGGAAGAAGCTTCGATTGGTGGGGCGCGCTCCTTCTGGGAACAGGATTACCGGCACTCATCATCGCCATTCAACAGTCGAGTGTCTGGGGATGGACGAACCCCTGGACGATGGGTTTGATCTTCGTCGGATTGGCCATCCTGACGGGCTTCGTCATACGTGAGCTCAAGGCCGGGGATCCGGTCGTCTCACTGAGGCTGTTCTCGGACAAGGTGTTTCTCGGTGACTCGATTCTGCTCTTCATCACGCAGGCGAGTGTCACGGGTATCACGATCTTCATCGCGATCCATCTTCAGGTCGTCATGGGGTTCAGTCCGGATCAGGCGGGAGTCGCGATGCTTCCGGTTCTGGTGCCTGCCGCCATCATGATCCACTTCGCAGGAAGGTGGTACGACAAGTCCGGGGGCAGACGCCCCGTGGCGGTCGGTGGGATCGTGGTGACTGCAGGCCTTGGTGTGCTCGCCATCGGAACGGGCATGCAGACATACCTCGTCATGGCGATCGGCATGGGACTGGTCGGTCTTGGAATACCCTTCGTCCAGCTGCCGGCCAACACGGATGGCATGGGGCGGGTTGAAGACAGAAAGAGAGGCATGGCCAGTGGCGTGCTTCAGACATGCCGTCAGTTCGGAGCTGCGATAGGAATCGCGGTGATGGGCGCGATCATCGCAGGTGTGCAGAACGGATTGATTCACGATGCCAACGGGGGATCCGGACTCGTGGGAGAGAAGGAACAGGCGTTGGTGCGTGAAGCTGCACGCGGAGAACTTCCGAAACTCGAAGCATTGCGTGCGTCGGATCCCGAACTTGCCGGTGTGATCGCGAACATAGTCTCCGAGGGGATCGTTTCGGGATTGTGGGTGGCCACGATTCTGGCGTCGTCGATAATTCTCGTCGCATACCTCTTTCTAGAGAATCGACCGCTTGCCGAAAAAGAGAAGGGCGTCGAAGTCGCGGATTGATCTGTATGCTCTGAGTGGATCAAACATGACATGTCGCTTGGAAGTCAACGATGCCGATCTTTGAGAAACAAGAAAGAAGAATCGCCTTCATTCATGTCCCCAAGGCCGCCGGATCGAGCATCGAGTCGATGTTCAGGAACGATGGATGGTCGATGACGTTCTTTCGAAAGTCGATGGACGGATTCAGCGTCTCACCTCAGCACATGATCTACTCACGACTTCGGGATAACATCCCGGACCTCGACGACCTGACATCATTCACGATAGTCAGAGACCCCTTCGCAAGACTGGTCAGTGAGTGGCGGTACCAGACCGAGAAGATGAAGACGTCCGACCTGGGGTTCAATGACTTCGTTCGACATGTCGATTGCTCACTGAAGCAGAACGTTCAGTACTGGGACAACCACTGGAGACCGCAGACGGACTTCATGGACGAACGGATCGATCAAGTCTTCAAGGTCGAGAACATGGCGGATTCACTTCCGAAATTCCTTGAAGATAAGAACATCATGACCAATGCCAGGATCCCACACACCAACAGACGCAGGAGCGGAGACAGGAATTGGAAACGGCACTTCAAGG
>MDTG01252824.1_pt1 | contig 22473 bp, 18 predicted proteins | sample 811421 | NCBI WGS metagenome assembly MDTG01 (sample SAMN05326645, study PRJNA326480) | marine metagenome | isolation source: seawater | place: Pacific Ocean: South East | collected 2011
AAATCTTATTTTAAAAAGAGAGATTTCAATTTATCCTCCATTAAAAGCTTTAATTCATCTTTTTAATGAGTTGCGTGATAGGAAATTTAAGCCAAGGAGACCAATGATTCAGGCTCATTTTACATTTGATATATATAAAAATTATCTTTCTAGATACAAACCTGAGTTTAGTACTTTTTTTTCTAATCATCTTGCAAGTATGATGCATAGATATTGGAAATATTTATTTATAAATGATGAAATATTTGATAATGTAAGCTTTCAATCAAAATCTATAATTAAAGCAATGGATATTGCAGATAGACAAATTTCAGAATTAATAGATATAGGTAAAAAAAATAATTACCAAATATGGATAATTAGTAGTATGGGCCAGGATAGAATTGAGCGAGGAAATTATATTCCAGAGATTTGTATATCAGATTTTGATTCTATTTTGAAAGTTTGCGCATTAGATTGTGATAAATATAAAATGCTACCTGCTATGCAGCCTGATATTTGCATTGAGGCTTATGATAAAAACTACTTAGATTTTTTATTAGAGAAATTAAATTATTTAGTTGATTCAGATAAAAATAAAATTTTTAGCGTTAGGTATCAGCCTATCAATAATAGGGTTAATTTATTCATAAACAATAGTAAATCAGTTCCTCTTGATAAAGAAATTTATTTTCTTGATAAAAAATATCATACATATGACCTTTCTATGGAACTAATTAATAGAGATATAGGAACAGGTTATCATGTGCCACAAGGAGTATTTATTTCAGATTATCCTATTGAATTTAATGATAATACATTAGACAAAAATGGCTTTCTAGATACTAGGAAAATATTACCACTAATTCTTAATTTCTTTGATATTAAAAAGGCTGATTATATGCTCTAAAATCTTTAATTTATTTATTCCTAGTTTTAGCTACTATACCAACACCAAAACTCATGAACTTTGGCATATATTGAAATGATGAATAGCCAGAAACAGATATAACCTTAAAATATTTTTTTACATCATATATTAAATGGTCATAATCAAAGCCTTTATGTTGATTTCTTTCCACATTATTAGTTCTGCCTAGAGTTAAATTTATTATGTCCTTGATGGTGAATTTGTAATTTCCACCTTCCCCTTTAGGTTTTAGAATACTTTTTAATAAGAAAAAAATACCCTTTTCATTAGGAACTGTTATTAATAAATAACCGTTAATTAATTTTGCTAGCTTATCTAAATAAGGACAAACTAAATTTGGTGGAATATGCTCAAAAGTTTCCATGCATATTCCTAATTGAAATTTCATATCGGCGATATTGATATCTTCTGGAAATTCTGCTTTAGAAAAGTTAGCATTTATACCACCAAAATTCCTTTCTTTAGCAATGTCTAACCCCCCTTCCCAATTAGCGTCGAACCCTTCATAATTTTTAGGTTTTTCTTCTAAAAGATCAAGTAGTTTTCCATCATAACAACCCAGTTCAATAATATTTTTGTAAGATATTGAATATTTTTTAATAGTTCTTTTTAGCCAATAAAAACGTGATAAATGAAATAATTTTCTAAATTTATTACTTTTGAATAATCTTTTATTATAATCTGACTTCATTTTAATTACATGATTATTAAGATAAAAAAACCTAAAGAAATAAATTTTATTTGTTATTTATTTAATATTAACTAATAACTAAAGGTAAATCTTTTATATCTTCAGAGATTTTTATAATTTATAATTATTTTATTTATATTATTGATGAAATCAATAGCAATAGTTGGTGATAGTATTAGTTCTTTGGGAGCACTTCAATTTTTCTTTGAAAATCAAAAATTAAATTTTATATTATTTCACATTACAGATAAAAGAAAAATTGAAATTAAATATAAAAAAATACCTGAATTTAATAGATATTTAGGAAAAGAAGGCACATCCAATTTTTGGCATGCTGTTTCCCCAATCGATCAAAAAGCGAATAGTAGCTATAAAGATTTATTCAAACTTTTGTATGGATTCTATCCGGAAGTAACTGCACCGCAATTATTTACTCCATATATACGACCAAATAGTGCTAATGTTATAAATTTTTTTCGCAAGGAATTTGGTAAAAAAAGTTCTAATAAATTAATTCATAAAAATGGAACAGTTGAACAAATTAAAATTATTGAAAATAATAAAAAAAGAATTTTTTTTGTTAACGGAAAAACTTTGGATGTAGATATTTTAATTTTGGCAATTAATCCACTAGATATCTTAGATTTAATTGGTTTAGATAAAAATGAAGTAACACTTTATGATCATATTCATACGTGTCATGGAATTATAAATTCAAGTGTAAATTCTACTATGCTTAGTAAAAAATCATATAAAAATATTCATGGTTATTTTTATAATTATGAAAAATCTGAAAAATTTATTGTATATTTAAAACCATTTTATGGAGAACCCAATAAGATCCAAAAACAATTAAATTTTGGTAAAAAAAGGTCAGAAATTTATAGAGATATTTTATTATCAACAGATTTAACACCCAAATTTACAGCCTTATCTGCAAAATTTGGTATTAGATTTCCAACAAAATATTATGCAATTTGGTCACAACAAGTTGTTAAGAGGGAATTTGATTTTGATGAAAAATTAAATCTATATGTCCCAACTGAACAATTTAAACGTATTAATGAAGTTTTCCATCCTGATATGAAATTAATTATGACTAAATCAAATGCAATTATTCCTGGAAATCATCTTTACATGGTTGTAAATAAATGTGCTGATAATTTTTTAAATGAGTCAAATATTTTTTGTAGCGCTATAAAACCAAATTTAGATTTTTTTGATGGAAGACATAGCTCATTATTATTATCAAATTATCTTTATCATGAGTTAGATCAGAAACTAAAACCTCTAATAAAAAAATAATTGCAAAAAAAAAAAAAAATTTTCCTGAAAAATATATTCTTTTTGATTATTATACTATGAAATAAATTTTAAAAGTAATGTGCAGAATCTTAGTTACTGGGGGAGCTGGATTTATAGGGAGCCATACATGTATAACTTTATTAGAAAAAAATTATAAAATTGTTGTTGTAGATTCATTTATTAATAGTAAGCCTGAATCTTTAAATAGAGTGACTGAAATATGTAATTTAAATGATGATAATAAGCAAGGAAATCTAGATATATTTAAAGGCGATATTCGTGATCAAGATTTTTTAAATAATATTTTTGAAAAGTATAATTTTCAAGGGCAAAGAATAGAAGGTGTTATACATTTTGCAGGTTTAAAGTCAGTCTCAGAATCTGTTTTTAATCCATTAAGCTACTGGGATTCAAATGTTGCTGCGACTATAAATTTACTGAATGTTATGAATAGCTTTGATTGTAAAACTATTGTATTTAGTAGTAGTGCTACTATTTACGGATCTTCTGAAAGTAATTACATAAAAGAGACAACATTAATAAATCCAGTAAATACATATGGTTCAACAAAGTATGTCATTGAACAAATTCTTAATACATTATTCAAAAGTGATAATCAAAATTGGAGGATAGCTAATTTAAGATATTTTAATCCAGTTGGAGCGCATGTTTCAGGGAAGATTGGTGAGGATCCAAGTGGTATCCCAAATAATATTTTTCCTTATTTAACAAAAGTTGCCATTGGACATTATGATAAATTCCAAATTTTTGGAAAAGATTGGCCTACTCCTGATGGAACTGGAATTAGAGATTATATTCATGTAATGGATTTAGCAGAGGCTCATCTAAATGCTCTAAGATTTTTAAAAAAGCATGATTCACAAATTATTAATTTAAATATTGGTACTGGTGAGGGTACTTCCGTAATTAAGTTTTTAAAAACATTTGAGGAAGTAAATAAAATTAAAATTAATTATGTTTTTACTGATCGCAGAGATGGTGATGTGCCGAGATTAGTTGCTGATTCGTCCTTAGCTAAAAAACTTCTAAATTGGTTTCCTAAAAGAACAATAGAAGATGTTTGCAGAGATGGTTGGAAATGGCAATCGTTAAACCCCTCAGGTTATTAATTAAAAAAATTTTTAAAAATTTAAAAATTAAATTCTGGAAAAATAAATAATAAAAAAAAATAAGAAAATATTAATAAAAGCAAATTATTTATTACAATTTTATTTATAGTTCACAAAAACTATATCTTATGAAAGTATGCATTATTGGAGCTGGACCTGCAGGTTTAACTTTCGCTGATAAATTATTAGATTTAAATAGTAAATTTGAAATTGACATTTTAGAAAAAAGTACCTATATCGGTGGTATTAGCAAGACAGTCAATTACAAAGGTAATAGGATAGATATAGGTGGTCATAGGTTTTTTAGTAAATCTGATGAAGTAATGAATTGGTGGGCTAATAAGTTCCCAATAATCTTAGAAAAAAATATAAATGGTAATTTAATAACTTACCAAAATAAAACTAGAACGTTAGATGGATTCAGAGTTGCAACAGAAAAAGAAATAAAAGAAGGAAATGTTATGTTATTGAGGTCAAGAAAGTCTAGGATCTTGTATCAAAGAAAATTATATGATTATCCTCTAAAACTGAATCTTAAAACAATTAAAAATATAGGTTTCAGGAAAATGTTTAAAGTTGTTATAAGTTATTTATATTCAAAAATTTATCCCAAAAAACCTAATAATTTGGAAGAATTCATTATTTCAAAATTCGGAAAGGAACTTTATAAGATGTTTTTTGAAACTTATACTGAAAAAGTTTGGGGACAAAAGCCTGTAAATATTTCAGTTGAATGGGGAGCTCAAAGAATTAAAGGATTATCTATAAGGAAAATTCTATTTGACATTTTAAAGAAATCTATCAATTCTTTGAAAAGTAAAAAAAATGATCAGTTTATTTCACAAAAAAATGTTGAAACATCATTAATAGAGAGATTTCTTTATCCAAAATATGGTCCGGGTCAAATGTGGGAATTAGTAAGTAAGAAATTGATCTCTAAAGGTGTCAATATTATTATGAAAAGTGAAGTAATCGAATTTCAAATAAATGCAAATGGAGATAGGATTAATAAAATAAAATACAAAAATCAAAGTAATGAAATAATTTCTTCAGATTATGATTTTATAATATCCACAATGCCGATAAAGGATCTATATTTGGGAATGAAAAATAATAAGGGGTCTGTACTAAAAGATCCAAAAATATTTAATGTTGCTAAGAACCTCCCATATAGAGATTTTATAACAGTTGGAGTTTTGTTAGATAAAATTAGTGGTCCAAATTCTGAATTTCTTGATGATAATTGGATTTATATTCAAGAAAATGATGTGAAAGTTGGAAGGATTCAGATTTTTAATAATTGGAGCCCATACCTAGTAGCTAATCCAGAAAAAATATGGATAGGATTAGAATATTTTTGTGATGAAGAAGATAATTTTTGGAATAATACTGATAATGAGATTATTGAAATAGCAAAAAAAGAACTTATAAACCTTAAATTGTGCAAAAAAATAGATATAAATGATGCAACTTTGATAAGAGAAAGAAAAACATATCCTGCATATTTTGGGAGCTATAAAGATTTTGATTTAGTTAAAAATGATTTAAATGGAATATCTAATTTATTCTGTATAGGTAGAAATGGAATGCATAAATATAATAATCAGGATCATTCTATGCTTACTGCAATTCGAGCTGCAGAGTTGTTATACAAAAATAATACTGACGCATCTGAAAAAGAAAATCTTTGGTTAATAAATACTGAACAGGAATATCATGAGGAGAAATAGGCTCCCCATAATTTTTTATAACTATATTAAATTCTTACCTAAATTTTTCAGTGGCTCTTTTATTGCTTTCTTATTTGACAATTTAATTTATTCATACTTGAGACCTCTTATAGGTATAACTTATTCAGCTTTCTTTGCTTTTTTGGTAGGTGCCTCTACTTTATTTGTTTATCTTCAGATCAATAGTGTTTCAAAATTATCTAGCAAAAAAAAGGCATTCATAATATTAATGTTTATAGGCTTAGGTTCATTAATAATTAATATTATATTTTTAAATATTATTGAGTTTTCTTTATTTGAAATATTTAACTTCAGCTTTAAAATTAATTCTTTCTTAGCAGGGATAACAAAAATATTATCAGGTGGATTTAGCTTTCTTTGGTCAAGTACTTTAACATCAAAATTTTTATATAAGGTCAAGTAAAATTTAGAATTTTTTTAAAGAATTTTCAAAGCAACTTGTTCATGAATTCTATTGTAAGTTAAATATTCATATTTTAAATTTCGTAAGTTGATAAATTCTTGGAAAGCTAAAAACTCCCCATTTTCCCACCCATCATAATTAAAGTATTCATCAAAAACAATAATTGATCCAGAAACTATTTTTTCCCCTAAAAGTTCAAATATTGTTTTTGTAGAAGAATATAAATCACAATCAATATGCAGGTAACTTATGAGATTATTATTGTTATTATGCTCTATGAGATATTTTGGAATTGATTCATTAAACCAACCAGGTAATAGCTTCACATTTTTCTTTACCATTGGAAGAGATTTTTTAATATTAAATTTACCCATTGGGAAACCATCTCTCCAATTTTCTGGGAGACCTTCAAAAGAATCAAAACCGTAAATTTTTTTTGAAGGTAACTTTTTAGCTAAATAATTAATAGTACCTCCTGAATAAACACCAAATTCGAGGATTTCGCCCCCATTCAAAGTTATATTTTTGATTGCGATATTATGCACTTCAAATTTATTACTTACGGAATTTATACCCTGTAAATTTTCTTTGATATATCTAGCAGTATCTAATGATGCAATTTTTTGTAATTGATATCTTAAGTCAATCTCTTTGTAAAAAAAATTAAAGACAATCTTTTTAAGAATTTCCTTTGAATGAATTGTAAATTTTGTTGTAATTCTTTGAAAAAGTTTTTTCAATATTCTTTAATATCCTTAATTTTATTCTACCTATTATTTTATTATAGCTTTGATGCAAATTAATAAATTTTATTTTTAGGAAAATCGATAATATTAAGTTTTTGGAAGTTGAAGTTTGATTTTTAAATTAAATTATCTAATTAATTATTTTCTTTTAAAATGGTAACATTTCCAAACTCTGCTATATTTACAAGTTTTTCTGGTGTTTTAAAATAAGTTTTTTGGTGAGATAAATAAATAGGGTAATCTTCTAATTTAATATAAATTTGGTTTTTATTAATTGTATTTTGAAGACGTATGTTGTTCCTTGTAAGCGATTTATTTTCGAATTTTGCAAAGTCTAATTTTGCTTGTTTAATCCATTCATAATAACTATTACTTTTTTTGAAACTAATTCCATTAACATATATAGGGTAGTTATAGTACCAACTATAAAATTGAAGATTTGGTTCAAAAGTTTCATTAATATTTATATTAAATTTTTCTGGTTCTCCAATATTATTTTCTTCCAGATATTTAATTATTCTGGAAGCCTCAGGAAATATTTTAGATAAAGGAACATTATCAATTAAATTTTCTTCATTAATATTTCTGCTAAATATTAAACCTAAAAGTAAAATTAGAATTAAAAAATTTCTAAAAATATTCTTTGAAAGATTTCTTGTTAAAAAGGTGAAACCTTGATCTGATACTACAAGAATAAACGGTATGAGATAAATAAAAGATCTTTCATGCCCAATTATTGATCTAGCTATTAATGTAATAAACCCTCCAAGCATTAAAGAAGGAACTAATGTTAATTCCTTTAGGGAATTTTTTTGAAAATAACTTACAATTCCAAGTATAAATAATATTGTATTTATTATTAAAAGAGGTTTTGGTATTTGATTAGTTAATTCTAAAAGAGTTGAAGTTAAATATGAGGGCATTCCTCGAAGCGTTGGTATTAAACCCATAGATTCCGTGAATTTTGCATTAGTAATGGAACTTATCCCTCCTGATAAGAAAATACTAGGCAAATAAAATAAGAAAGTGCATATTATGGTTAAACAGCCTATTGGCAATAAATACTTCAAAAAGGCATCCTTAAGGCCTTTGCCCTTTATAAGATTTATATAGATCCAGATATAAATTCCTGTTATGTTTAATAACATTGTTGGAACTGTTAATAATCCAATCCCAGAAAGTGTGGAAATTGCAAAAATTGCAATGTTGGATTTATTTTCTATAAAATTTTTAGCTAAAAGGCAAAGAGATAAACTAATACATAAAGTTAAAGTATAAGATCTTGCATATGTTGAATAGAAAATTAAGTAAGGTGTTGTCGACATTGCAATGGCTGCATATAAACCTTTTTGTTTAAATTCCTTACAAAGTATATAAGTAAGGATTATAGAAATTATTCCAGATAAGAAAGATACAATTCTTAGAGTTGCAGGACTGGTTCCAGTGAAGAATGTAGAAATTTTTACAAGTAAAGTAAAAAAAATATGATTATTTACTGATGAGTAATAAAAAACTCTTAAAGGATTTCCTTTGATATATTGTAAAAATGTAGCAGCCTCATCGATTCTTATAGGATCATATATAAAATATAATCTTGAAATAATTGCGATGAGAATAATAGCCCAAAAAAAAAGATTTTCTTTTGATAATAATGCCAATTTCTTCATAGGCTCTAAAAAAACTAATTTTATTAAGCAAAATAATTTATCTATACTTTTTGCAAAAGTTGAATATTTTTTCATGATTAATTTTTTAAGAAATAGTTTTTTAATTTAGAGTAAATTTTAATTAACATTTTTGTAAGATTTTTATTTAATAGAAGAAAAGAAAATTTATAAAATCAATTGAATCCATCACCAACTCTCCAAAAATTAAGGTTTTGTTTTTTTATTTGTTCAGGTAAAAGAATAGATCTTGCATCAAACACCCAAGCAGGCTTGCGCATTTTTGATGAAGCTTCCTTCCAATTTAATTTTGTATATTCTTTCCATTCTGTAAGAACTACAACTGCATCTGTGTCCCAAAAAGATTCTGATAAATCTTTAACAAATGTCCAACTAGAATTTAATTCTCTAAAATCAGTTTTTTCATTCAAAGGTGTTAGACCTAAATCCTTCTCTATTTGACTTTTTTCAACTTTAGGGTCATGAATAAAAAGATTAGCCCCCTCATCTAATAAGTTTTGGCATATTTGTATTGCTGCCGATTCTCTTGTATCGTTTGTGTTTGCTTTAAAAGCAAATCCTAAAATTAATATCTTTTTATTTGAAAGAGTTCCAAATAATTTTTTTGTTATTAAGTTGGAAATTCTTTTTTGATGCCAATTATTTAAGTCAACAACCGAATTCCAAAAAGTAGCAACTTCTTTAAGTCCAAAATATTCAGATAAATAAACTAAATTTAATATATCTTTTTTAAAGCAGCTTCCACCAAATCCAGGGCCAGAATCCAGAAATTTTGAACCTATCCTGCTATCACTACCAATAGCTCTAGCAACTTCTCTTACATCTGCTCCAGTAGCCTCACAAAGAGCTCCAATTGAATTAATCGAACTTATTCTTTGAGCTAGAAAAGCATTTGCTGTAAGTTTAGCTAATTCACTACTCCATATATTGGTATGCAAGATTTTATCTTTAGAAACCCATTGTTTATAAATATCAGTTAAGGAATTCATGGCATGTATATTATCTCCTCCAATAAGGATTCTGTCTGGATTGATTAAATCTTGTATTGCATTACCTTCTGCTAGAAATTCTGGATTTGATAAAACATCAAATGTTGCTTTTCTATAAGAACTCGTTGAGCTTTGTGATGCTTCTAATATTTCTTTTATGACTTCCGCAGTTCTAACAGGTAGTGTACTTTTTTCAACAACTATTGTATGACCTTGCGCGTACTTAGCAATTTGCCTCGCACAAGCTTCTACCCACTTCAAATCACTAGCTTTCCCTGCTCCAATCCCCTTTTCCTTGGTAGGAGTATTAACAGAAACAAAAATCATATCAGCAATTTTTATTTTTTCTTTAATTTCATTTGAAAAGAATAAGTTTTTACCTCTACACCTTTTTACTATTTCAAATAATCCTGGCTCATAAATTGGGATTTTTTTAAAATCATCTGCATTCCATCTTGAAATTCTCTCAAAATTTAGGTCAACTACTTCGACTTTTATTTTCGGGCATTTGTCTGCAATTACTGCCATAGTTGGCCCCCCTACATAACCAGCACCTATGCAACAAATTGTCTTAATTTTATTAATTTTTGATTTAATCATTAAAGTTCAATACTTATATTTTATTTCAATTGAAAATCAAAATCTTTGGTTGATTATATATCATTAATGAAAAAAATTTCAATATTAATTTTCTTCTTATTCAATTGCCTTTATTTGTTTTATTCATTTCTCTAAATAATTTATTTGATTCAAAAAGGTTATTAAAGTTTCCTGAATCAATTATTTCTCCTTTTTCTAATAAATAAATTTTATCGCAATTTTTTATTGACGTTAACCGATGGGCTATTACGATAATTGTTAATTCTTTATTAAGGGAGTAAATATTCTTCATCACTATTTGTTCAGTTATATTATCTAAGGCACTTGTGGCTTCATCTAAAATAAGAACTTTAGGGTTCTTATATAATGCTCTTGCAATACCTATTCTTTGTCTTTGTCCCCCAGACAATCTTACCCCTTTTTCACCTACAAAAGTTTCATATTTATTGGGTAACTCATTAATTATGAATTCATGAAGATTAACTACCTTAGAAACCTCTCTAATTTTTTCAAAATTTATCTCAGAATCTTCGTATCCAAATGCAATATTATTTTTAATAGACTCATCAGATAAAAAAATATTTTGAGGCACATATCCAATAGATTTTTGCCATGCAAAACAGTTTTTATTATTAATTACAAAATCATCTATAAGAATTTCGCCCTTTTGAGGTTTTAATAAACAAAGAATAATGTCTATTAAAGTCGTTTTTCCACTTCCAGTAAAACCTACAATTGCAGTAGATTTAAATGAATCTATTGATATATTTATATTTTTCAAAACATTTTGGTTCTTATTTGGATATTTATAAAAAATATTTCTTAATTCAATCTTTTTATAAGGATGTAGATGTCTAGAAATTAAAACTTTACTTTCTTTTTTGTTTCTTAGATTTACGAAATCGTAATACAATGTATTCACAGCAACCGAGGAATATTTAATTGCAGTAATAGATTGATAAATTAATTGTAGTGAAGGTAAAATTCTATATCCTGCAAATGCATAAAGACCCAGCATGGGTAATGCATAAGATATATCTCCATGAACTCTTAAAAGAAATAGTAATACTAAAAACATTCCGCCAAAAGCAACTATTTCTAATGCAAATCTGGGTAGAGAACCAATCAGCTTAGCGGTGGCTGTTCTATTAGCGAACACTAATGCTGGTTCGGAAAATTTTTGTAAATAAGAACTTTCTAAATTTGATAATTTGACTTCTTTAAAGGCTCCAAAAACTTCATTAACTGCCTTAAATCTTTCTTGATTTGATAAAAACTTTTCTTTCCCTAATTTATAAACTATGTTCTTGAAAGAAATAAAAACAACTACATAGCAAACTAAAAAAAGGAAAAGAACTGTTAAGGCTATTTTTGCATTCACAATAATCATAAGGGTGAACATAGAAACAGAAACTATTGAAGAGGAAATAAGAGTTGTAAATGGCAACAATGCACTTCTCATTACTTCATTTGTTTCAGAAAGAATATTCTTTGCTATTTCAGTACTATTTTTGTTCAGGAACCAATCATATGACTGAGATAGATAGAGTTTAAACAATCTTTTTCCTATACTTTGCTCTCTTAATACACTAAATCTTATTTGGACATAACTTGTAAGGGTTTTCATTATTAATGAAATTACTAAAAGAAAAAAAACTAATAAGCCAATTAAAAAAATAAAATTAGATTGTTCAGAAATTCCAGAATTAATTTTTATAAAACTAAGTATTCTATTTTTTTCGATAATTTCAGGATTTTCTATTAAAGAGAGAAAAGGCATTATTGAAGCTGCTCCTAGTGCATCACTAATGCCCATAAGTAATGACAGTATTACAACCAGCAACCCTTCTCTTTTTTCGCTTGGAGATAAAAGAGAAATCAGGTTATAAATAGTCTTCATAGTAAAAAACTTATCATCCTTTTTTATTTGAAAATATCATATAATTTCAAGATTTATAAATTTAAAGAAACTTATTACCTTAGTATTTTGAATTTAAATAATATTATAAGTTTTAAAGTCTTCAATTCTTAACTTTTTTTAATTTTTTAATAAAGATTATTAGTTAAAGGTTTAAATTTTTATGGGACCAATAAATCATTTTCATGAATTTAAATATAACAAATATATAAATTTTTTAATTTTCTTCAACATATTCATAATATAACTAAAATTGATAACATTAAAATTTATAGATAAGTAGAGTTTGTTGCGTTAAATGCTTATCTTTTACATAATTTTATGAAGATAATAATATTAGAACTTAATGAAGTTCCTCTTAAAATTTTAAGAAAATATGTTGGAACATCTATTAAAGGAAAATTTAATAGTGATCACTATCAAACAATATCTATGGATAAAGGACATCTTTCTCCATGGATAACTTGGTCTACTATTCATAGAGGAGTAACAAATGAAAAACATCAGCTAAATAACATTAATCAATATTCAAAAGAAACTGATAATAAATATCCAACAATATTTCAGAATTGTCTAGATAAAGGTCTTTCAGTTGGATTAGTAAATACTATGCATTCTGGAATACTTGCTGAAAACAAATCAAATAAATTTAAGTTTTTAATACCAGAAGCTTTTTCTAGAGATAATTTCTGTATTCCTAAAAGTCTGAAAAATTTCCAAGAGTTTAATTTGCTTATGTCTCGGGCTTCATCAAGAATAGTCTCAACAAAAATGCCCAAGAATTTAAATATTTTTAAAGTGATATTTAGCTATTTAAGAAATACTAAACGAACAAGAGCTATTAGGTCTGTTTTTAAACAGATGCTAGGGGAACTTTTTAAACCCCACATAAAAGTAAGAAGAAGAACAATTCAGTCTGATTTAATTTTCGATTTATATATGTCATTATTGGAAAAACATAATCCAGATATATCTTCATTCTTTACAAATCATGTTGCTTCATCAATGCATAGATTTTGGGAAGCATCATTTCCTTATGAATATACAAAACAAATTTCTTCATCAAATTGGATTTCGCTTTATAAGAATGAAATACCATTAGCAATGAAAACTTCTAGGGAGTATATTGATATATTACGAAAATTTATTGATAAGAAAAAAGATACACAGCTGTGGATTATGTCTAGTATGGGCCAAAAAAGAGTAGATGGATATAAACCTCAAACTTATTTTTGGGATATAGTTAACATGGAAAAATATGTAACTTCCTGCTTGAATCGTAATGTTGAATTGAAAGTAATACCTCAAATGATACCTATTTATGCGTTCTCTTCCGATATAAATACAATAAATGAATTTGGAAAATTTTTAAGAGAAACTAAAAACTTGAAACTTAGAGCAATAACTGAAAAGACAATATCTTTTAGTATAAATAATCAGCAAAGAGAAATACTTTTTAGGAATCATAATCTTTCTCCAGAAGGTATTATTAAGAAAAAAATTGATGAAATGACATCCTCAAGTGCATATCATATCCCTGAAGGCTTTTTATTAAGATATGGGCCTAAATTAAAGACTATAAAAAATATTTTTTTTACAGAAGAAGGATTTATAGAGACTCATAAAATTAAACAATTAATTGAAGATACTTTAGAAATTAAATAGTAAATATAATGTTTCGCTGGTTAATCTTTTAAACTTCTCAACTTTAAGTTTATATATTCATTGTGGCATGAATAAAATACAATAAAAATAAAAAATACTTTATAATTCCATAAATTAAATAATAATATATTTATTAAAATAGGTATAAGCAATATTAATTTACTTAGTAATGCTGTTCTAAAGTAGTATTTAAAAGAATTATAAATAAGTGAAGTCATCACAATAAATATCATTAATATTGGAATTATTCCTGCTATTCCATATAGTTCAATTAAAAGATTTTGAGGATCCCATTGACCTATTTCTTTTATAGATAATTGTTGATAATCTTCTAATCCTATTCCAAAAAAAGGATTTTTATTAATTTTTAAGGCAAATAACCAATGTACTAACCTTCCTCCTGCGGTATTAAAATTATCTATAAATACTCTGTCATTTATACTTTCATTATTAATAGTATTTAAGATCATAAAACTACAATTAGATAATACTATAATGGTTTTTTTAATTGGATTATATTTATTCAAGAATATAGAAAATAGAAGCAATAAATTTGTTATTGATATCGATAAAAGAGCTGCTCGTGTACCAGTAAGAATTGCACCCTTAATAAATATTAATGAGCATCCAATTAATAGTAAAAAAAAGTATTTGTTATCAATTTTTTTAAAATCTGCTAAAAAGCTTATAAGTATTGCATATGCGAATGAAATATATATGCTTAAATCATTTTCTTTCCATCCAATCAATGTCATTCTTCCTGATTCTGAATTAACTAAAGAGAATATGTTATTAATTAATAACAAACTTATAATCAATGAGCATGTTAAATATAGTATTACTGAAATTTTATAAATCCTTTTATTTTGTAAGAATTCATTAGTTAAAAAGATCATAAATAATACTTGCTGAAAGTATTTAAAATAATAAGTAGTTTCAAATATAAATAGAGGATCATTAAATAAAAAAAGATTAATTACGGCGTAAGAAAAGATTATTAAAATATATTTATTTAAGTAAACAAATTTAATTTTAAATTTATTTTTTATATACTCAAAAAAGTAGATTAAGGTTAATATAGTTTGAAAAATAAATGATGGAGTTCTATCTAATAAAAGATTTAAAGCTATATTATTTGGGTTTATTTGTATATAGTCTTTTATTATTAATGGAGTAAATAATGAAAAAATAAATAACACTAATAGAAGGGATTTAAAAATTATAAAGAGGTCTTTTCTTCATAACCTTATTTTATTCATTTTTTATTTAAACTCCATAAATTAATTTTACTTAGGAAGAATTTAGTATTCCATTTTGTCCAAAAATAAAATGAATATATATGACTGAGAATCCCTATTTTCTTTAATTTTTTTAGTGCTGAATTTAGGTCAATAAATTTATCTCGATAAAATCCTTTACTTAATGTTTTTTCTAAATCTCTAAATCCAGCCTCGTTAATATTATTTGGATGTAGGCAAATGGTCCATATCCCTGTAAACCTTTTTTTAGGTTTCCATAGTTGTTGAGGGATGAATATCATATTTTTTCTTACAAACGGAAAGATACTACTACCATCACTAATTATTTTAATTTCAGTTTCATTTTTTAGTGCGATAATCGTTTCTTCATCAAAAGTATGTGCGGGCGCTATCCAAGCTTTTGGGTTAATATTATGTGAATTCATTATTTCAAGGCCTTTTTTAATTTTTTCTTTTTGAATATTTAAATCTAGTCCTCCAAATTCGCTTTTTGTATAAAAAGGAAAAATTAATTTATTTCTCTTCGTTTCATGAAGCAAATGTTGATACCCATGGAGAGCGATAGTCCAGCCCTTTTTTTCCCAGCTTTTTACTAATTTCCAAAAATTTTTATTTGATTGTTTTTTTTTTAAAAAATTATCATAATTATCAGGAACAACACCCACAATAGGTCTTATATTAAGATTATCTAGTAGTTTTTCAATCTTATTCCATTTTGCTTGATCTTGAGTTTCACATGAATCATCTAGTCTTATCAAATATTTTGGCTTTTCAAAAAATGAGTAAATCACGTTACCAAAAAATTTAGCCGCTCTTTTTTTTAAGATGTATAGATTGTTTAATTCAATTCTCATTTAAATAGATTTTATAAGTTAAGTTATTATTAATGTAAAAATTTTCTAATAAGACCTTACTATAAATTGGTCATATAGCAACTATTTTTTATTTTATGAATGAGGTAAATGCTCATTAACTTAAAAGATTATCAAAATAAATTTATAAGGAATAAATTTAGCCACGTTTTTATTCTAAATAATCCTATAAGTGTTTTTATTGCAAAAATAATAATAGATTATTTTGAAATCCCTCCTAACAAAATATATTTAATTTCTTTTAGAGAAACAAATGTTGATATTTTGCCGGGTAAGAGAATCAAAATTAATTTAACTTTTCTGGATAAATTATTTAGGAAAGTTTTTTTATTTAGTTTGCAAGGTATTAGGTTGAGAAGGACTTTAGAAAGAACTTGTAATGAATTTTTGCTTTATTGCGATTGGGATAATAGAGATATTATTGAATTAATTAATTCAAATAAACATAAAGGTCAAGCTTATATAGAAGAAGGTCAATCAGCTTTTAATCATTTCAGAGAATATGGTTTAAGAAAAAATAGATTTTATCAATTTCAAAGATTAAAAAGATGGAAAAAAAGTAGTCTTTTAAAAGATAAATTAAGTTCTGATGTTCATACATTCATTGAATTTTTTAATGATAAAGCCTTCGGTTTCTTTTCTATAAGTGATGGTTCTTATCCTTTAATAGATAAATCCAAAAAAGTAATGTTGAATGATTTTAGTTATGTCAAAAATGCATACAAACCTAAATTGATAGGCATAAAACATATTGGGATTATGTGTTCTCCCAGAAGATTAAAAAAAGATTGGTGTATTAGTATTAAAAAGCTAATTGAGTATTTACCCAATAATAGTGTTATTAAATTACATCCAGAATTTTATTCAAATAAAATTATTTTTAATAAGTTTTTGTGCATTTTTAATAATTTAAAAATTAATAAAAATATAAGCTTATGTGATAATGATGTTATGTTAGAGGCAGAAATGCTTTTCGAAAAAAAATATCTATATGGTCCTCTTACTTCCCTAATAAAGTATTCAAATTTACTTGGTTCAGATTTTAAAAAGATAGTTATATACTAGTTTTTTGTAAATCTTCAAATATATTTTTGTATTTTTCGAAGATACTTTCTGGATTGCATTGATTTAGCATATTTTGGTAATCAGGAATTATCTTTTTTTTGGACAATTCCACAATTGCATATGCCAATTCGCGAGGAGAATTAATTCTTACTAATTTACCAAGTTTCCCATGCTCAAGAATTTCTCTTGGACCATATGGGCAATCGGTTGAAATAATTTGTAATTTATAATGCATGGCTTCTATCAAGGTATTACCAAAAGATTCATGCAGCGATGAAGTTATGTAGATGTCAGATTTTGAGTAAAAAGGAGATAGGTCATCTACAAAATCATATATTTTGCATTGATTCTCCAATTTGTAGTTTTTGATTAATGAAAAAATCTCATCTTTTTGTTCTCCTTGTCCAACAATTTTTAGAGAAAAATCAACTTTATCTTTTAACAAGTTAACTGCATTAATTATATTTTTAACATCTTTATTGGGAACTAGTCTTCCAATAGACAATAACCTTAATTTGTTTTTGGAAAAATTTTTTTTAACTAAGTGACTCTTATCATTGTTAACCAAATTATAAATTGTGGTTATTCTACTGTTAATTTTATTATTCAAAAGCTTTTTGATTTCTTTTTCTAAACCATGGGAAACGCAAACAATTTTATCAGCGTATTTATAAGTTTGCCTCATTAAGAAAGGGACTATTAGACTATTACTTAATCTAAATATTTTGTTGTAAGTTTTAGAAGGTATTTCATGTTGGGTATAAATATAAAGGTGTCTTTTTTTTTGAAAAATTCTTGAGAGAGTAATTAGAATATTTGTAATTGTAAGAAAAGAAATAACTATTGAAGGATTATGTTCATTTAATATTTTTCTTAGCTTGAGTAATGATGAAGAGATACTTTTTTTATTTAAACAAACCTGATTTATATTTTTATCAATTCTATAAGTGGGAGATTCTCCCTTTGAATAAATACTTATTAGGGTTACAAAAAAACCATTTTTAATAAAAAGATTGCCTAGATTTACAGCAACTTTTTCTGCTCCCCCACCAGTCAAGCTTGGAGTAATAATTATGATATTTCTAATTTTTCCTTTATAAGTCAAAAGTTAGATTAATACAATTTAATTAGATACTAAAAATTAATCATTAATGATTTTATTTATTAAAGTGATATTTAATTATATTTAACATTAGTTTCAAAGTTCGCATTCTTTATTTATTGTTAATTATCAAATATCAAGTACCTTAACTATCCTTTTGAATTAATTATTATTATCAGTTTAATATGCACCTTCAATAATAAGAATTTTGTATATTGTTAAGAAAAAAATTTTTAAATCTAATTTAAAAGAATAGTTTCTTAAATAGTATTCATCAAAGCTTACTTTTTTTTCTAATTTAACGTCGTCGCGACCATTTATTTGTGCCCAACCTGTAATCCCTGGTCGAAGTTTATGTATGCCTAAATCAGTTCTCATTTTTATCAAATCATATTGGTTATGAAGGGATGGACGAGGTCCTATTAAGCTCATGTCGCCAACTAGGACAGACCATAATTGCGGAAGCTCATCAATACTTGTTTTTCTTAAAATTAACCCAAGTGGTGTAAGCCATTGTTTGCGTTTTTGTAATTGGTCAGTAGGTACTTCGGGAGTAAAATTTCTCATGGTTCGGAATTTAGGCATTTTAAAAGTTTTATTATTTTTCCCAATCCTTTTACTCCAATAAATAGCGGGCGTTGAAGAAGTTAAAATTATCATTATATAAATAAAAATAAAAGGCAAAAAAAGTACAATTAGTAATAAAAAAGAAATAGTTAAATCAAAGAGCCTTTTATAATTCATGTATCCTAAAACTTCTCGTATTCCATATTAGTAAAAACTTCTTTATTAATTACTACATGTTTAAAAATTTTATTTAATTTGCGCATAAGTTTCTTTTTATTAAATTTGGAGGCCCCAAAAATTTTACCTCTTTGACCCATTTTTATTTTTAAATCTTTTGGATCGTTTTTGAGCCTAATAATTAAATTTGCCAAGTCTTTATAATTACCAGCATTGCATGTATATCCAGCACCTGCTTCATTTATTAGATTTGCACCTTCACCATTTAGTATCCCTAAGATAGGGAGACCGGTGGATAGATATGTTTGTACTTTACCAGGAATTGTCATATTGAAAGCTATTTGATCACTAAGACTAACTAGCAGAGCATCCCCATGAAGAAATATTGAAGGCATTTTTGATAAAGGGAATTTTTTATATATTTCAACATATTTTTCAAGACCTCTTTCTTTTATGTTTTTCATTAACCATTTCTTTTTTCTGCCATCTCCAATAACTAATAATCTGAAATCATTGAATCTATTCTTAGATAAATATTCAATAGCATTAATTATTGTGGGAAAATCTTGAGCTTCTCCAATGTTCCCAGCAAAAATAATTGTGAAACAATTTTTACGGACTTTAATTTCTTGTGCTTTTTTTTGTTTTGTTAGATTTAGATTAAATTCAGACCATACAGGAAAGTAAAAAATATTATTTTTAATACTCTTATATTTTTTTATATTTTCAACAAAACTTTTTGATTGGGCAAGAACTAAAAAGGAGCAGGAATAAATATTATTGACTATTTTCCTCACAAAATTAATTATAAACTCATTAGTAATCCCAACTGATATTAACGTTTCAGGCCAGATATCTAGCACCCATATTATTTGTGGTACATTTTTTGTTTTACTAATAATAGAAGAGGCTATTCCTACAAAGACCGGGGATGTTTGAAAAACAAAAATAATATCGTAATCTTTCTTTTTTATATTAAATAATCCGAAGATTGAGGCGCTTATTACAAAACTTATATAATTTATAAACAAGTTAAATTTATTTCTTCTTCTTGGAATAATCGGAACTCTAAATATATTAATATTTTTATATCTAGAATATGATGATTTGTTTTTTAAGAAATCTTTATAAAAAAAACCTTCCGGATAGTTTGGCATGCCAGTCAAAACACTTACTTTATTTCCTAATTTAGATAACTCATTTGAAATCTCATTAATTCTGAAATTTTCAGGCCAAAAATATTGTGAGATAATTAGTATATTCATCGCTTAAAATTTTTTCTTCCAAATAAATTTATTTATATAGTCTGTATAGCTAAGTATTATTCTTGGTATTTTTTCTGAAATATTTTTTTTACTATAGTCTTTAACTAATTCTAATGTTCTTGATTTTCCATTACTTTGTTTCTCAAGAATATCAAGAGATTGCATTACTCTCTCTAAATTCATACCAGTCATTATCACTGCTCCCTCTTCCATAGCTTCAGGCCTTTCAAAAGTTTCCCTCAAATTAAGCGCAGGGAAATTCAAAATTGAGGATTCTTCATTTATTGTTCCACTATCGGATAAAACGGCTTTAGAACAAATCTGTAATTTGTTATAAGATGTAAAATTAAGTGGCTTTAAAAGTAAAATTTTAGGAGAAAGTTTAAGGTTCAGATCTTCAATTTGTTTCCTAGTTCTTGGATGAGTAGAAAATATAATTGGGAAATTATATTTATCAACTAAAGAATTAAGTATATTGATAATCTTCTTAAAATTATCAACATTATCGACATTCTCTTCTCGATGGATACTTACTAAAAAGTATTGATTTTTTGTTAATTTTAATTCTTCAATAATTGATGAATTTATGATTTTATCCTTAAAAAAGGATAAAACTTCAAACATAGGACTCCCAACATTAATTATATTTTCTGGTCTAATACCTTCCATAATTAAATAATTTTTTGCTAATGAACTATATGTAAGATTTATATCTGCTGTATGATCAACAATTTTTCGGTTGATTTCCTCAGGTACTCTTAAATCAAAGCATCTATTTCCAGCTTCCATATGAAAAATTGGAATTTTTCTTCTTTTCGCAGCAATAACTGAAATACAACTATTAGTGTCTCCTAGTACGAGAAGAGCTTGAGGTTTTTCTTTCTCAAGAATTTTATCTGTATCAATAATAATCTGCCCAATAGTTTCAGTTCCGTTTTTCTTTACTGAATTAAGGAAATAATCTGGTTTCCTAATACATAAATCTTCAAAGAAGATTTCATTTAATTCATAATCATAATTTTGACCAGTATGAATTAGTTTATGATTCAAATAAAGGTCTAATTTGGCAATTATTCTTGATAGTCGTATGATTTCCGGTCTAGTTCCAATAACAGTAACTAATTTAAACTTTTGCATCTATAACTTCCTCTGAAAAGTATCAGGATTTTGTTTATCAAATATTTCATTCGCCCATACTAAAACTATTAAATTATCACTTGAAATATTTTCTACTTCATGAGACCAACCTGGTATAGATTCAACAATTTCAGGTTTATCGCTAGAAGTAACTTTCTCAAATAATTTTTCAGTTATGATATTTTTAAATTTAAATTTAGCTTGACCATCGATTACAAGGAATTTTTCACATTTTGTGTGATGATAATGACCCCCTCTAGAGATTCCAGGCTCAGCAGTGAAATATGAAAATTGTCCTGATTCTTTCGTTTTTAAAATTTCTACAAAGTCACCTCTTTTATCGGAATGTTTTTTTAATGAATAACTAAATTCTTTGCAAGGGAGATAACTTAAATAAGTAGCATAGAGCTTTTTTGTTAACCCTAAACCAATTTTATCAATGAGCAAATTATCTCTGGATTCTTTGAATTTTCTTATTGTTTTTGCTAAATCAGAAATGGTTATATTATATTTTTGATTGATATCGAGGTAATTTATTCCAGAGTAATTTTTATTTAAATTCTGAATGAAACTTTTTATCAAGTCATCAATGTAGGCAAGTGTTATTTCTTTATTTTTATCAATTAATTTAGGTTCTAAATTGTTTGCAATTTTATAACAGAAAGTTGCTACTACAGAATTGTAATTAGGCTTGCACCATTTCCCAAATATTCCAGGAAGTCTGTAAATTAATATTGGATTAGAGTTTGTATTATTTAATTCTTTTAAATGTTCCTCAGCACTTAATTTTGTTAAGCCATATTCATTATTAAGTTGAACTTGAACAGATGAAGAGAAAAGTATGGGGATTTGAATCGAATATTTTTTTAAAAGATTACAAATAATTTCTGTTAAATCATTATTTACTTCCCAAAATAATTTTTTATTTTTGGCTCTATTTATGCCTGCAAGGTGGATAATAAATTCTGCATTTTTAATTTTATTTTCTAGAGTAGTTATTCCATGATCTCTTGTAAATTTAATTATTTTGTATGCTTTATTTTCTTCTAATACTGATATTAAGTTTTTACCAATGAATCCATTTGCTCCTGTTATTAAAACGTTCATTTGTTGCGACCTAAGGAACTCTTTTATTTAAATACATATTAACTACGTCAAGTTTAGAAAATAGTGCAATTAACTCCTCTATATTTAATTGATAAGTATTATTTGAGGTGTATTCTAAATTATTATTTA
>MDTG01146944.1_pt1 | contig 22471 bp, 27 predicted proteins | sample 811421 | NCBI WGS metagenome assembly MDTG01 (sample SAMN05326645, study PRJNA326480) | marine metagenome | isolation source: seawater | place: Pacific Ocean: South East | collected 2011
ACCGGCTGCGGAGAGGTGGCCGAGTGGTTTAAGGCGCACGCCTGGAACGCGTGTATACGGGAAACCGTATCGAGGGTTCGAATCCCTCTCTCTCCGCCACTTTCCCCTGCTTCACCCATTATATCGTTTATTATCAGCCACATGACCCCTCGTTGGGCCATGACCCTGCGGGTTCGCGCATGTCCCGACTTGCCGGATAGGATAGGCTACTGTAGCGCGCAAAAACAAATGGCATTTCGCGCAAGATCAAATGGCAACAAAAATCAGGCCATGAAAGCCCCCATAGGCCTGATCTAATCCCATCAGTCGATGATCCCCTCGGCGCGCAGGAGCACCTCCGTTTGGGAGCAATGACTGCTACCCGGCTGATGCCGGATGATCGCCCCCTTACGCGCCTCGCGAGTGATAGCTCCCCAGGTCACCGGGTCGAGTGCATCATTCCGGTCGAGATAGGCCTCAAGCCGTGGCGTCTCGATCTTGATCTCACAGTGGTCCGCAGCTCCGAGGTAGTACGCGACGGTCTCCAATCGCTTCATCGTGGAGGCATCCGGCATCGCAAGAGCGTTGAGCGGGGCGAGCAGGCAGGCAACGGTGGCGAAAGCACGCATGGCAAAACTCATCTAAAGAAACGAATTAGGCGGCGCTGAAGCCAGCGCCGAGTTGTAACAGTCGCACGGTCGCGCGGAGGTTCTCAAGGGCGGCGGGCCGTCTAGATTTCCGCCTGCGGGCTACACTCGAGAAACCCATGCTCCGCAAGGTGCCACATGGCTTTGGTCAGGAGCTCCAACCCCATTGGGGCCAGAGACCTTCTCCAGAGCCCTGAGGGCGTTTCTCCGGGGCAGACGAAACACCAGTCCTGGTAGATGACCGCTCCCTCGTCGAGACCGTCCTCAAGGCGGTAGACCGTGCCGCCGGTAATCCTGTCACCAGCGCTCACAGCATCCGCGACGGCCGTGCGCCCTCTGTGCAAGGGCAACAGGGACGGATGGAACCCGATTGCCCAGCCTGATAGGCCCCGAAGCCAAGCCGGGACATAGGCGAAGGAATGGGCGGACACCAGAAGATCCACGGCAGGTAGCTCGACAGGATCCGCCGGAAGTCGGCGTCGGCAATGGACGTCGGCACCGGCAATCAGGGCGACCTGGGCAAGGCGATCTTCCGGGTCGGGCGCAATCACATAGGAGACCGAGCCGAACCTCCGGGCGGCTTCGAAGACCTCCCGGCCGAGCCACTTCTGACCGATGACGGCGATTTTCATGCGCAACCCTCCACGTATCGGAAGCCTTGAACGGCCCGAAAATGCCCGCCGTAGCCGGCTCCTGCGTGGTTTGTGCGTCGAATGTTGGCCTCCGATTTGACCTTGTTGCCGCCATGGAGGGCGCAGGACACCTGCGCCCAGAGAGGGTGCCGGCGCAACGCAGCCGCTAGGCCGGGATGGGAGGTGTGAAACAAGGTCGGCATCGGCTTGCCAAACCTGTTCTCGCCCCGGCGCCAGCGGGCGCACAGAGCGTTCAGGAAGCGCAATCCGACACCGGCGCCCTGCCATTCGGGCATGATAACCAGCCGGCAGGCACGGGCTTCGGCGAGGCCCGGCCGGGTCGAGAAGGCAACGTGGGCAACCGGGTCCCCACTGACAAACCCGACATAGCAGGTCGCCGCGATCATCTTCGGCAGTTTCAGATAGTGATGCGGCTCAAATGCCGGCCAGAAGCGCCAGTCTGTCTCGTAGATGTCGAGTTCGATCGAGGGCCGCCGTCGAAGATACCTCCCGGAGAACTGGCCCGTCGCCGTGTCGTGGATCCAGTCCGGATCCACCCAGTCGATGATGTCCCGGTGACAGGACAAAAGAACCGCCTGGCCGCCCGTCCTTCTCCAGGCCTTGGAAAAGGCATGCGCCCCGATCCGCGCAATCTGCCGGTCCACCACGGAGGTGAACTCGTCAATCACGACGCGAGCCGGGCGCTCGCTCACGATCCTGGCGAGGTCCGCCCTGAAGCGCTCGCCGTTGGAAAGCACGTGATAGGGGCGAAGCCAGACCGGCACCGAGCCCAGGCCGACCGCCGCGAGCGCAGCGGTGACGTCGTCAAAGGACCCGCCCGGCGCGATCGCGTCGATGACCGGCGCGTCCGCCGGCCATCCGGCCGGTTCATAAAACGCGCCTTGGCCAAAGATCTCACGGCCGATGGACGTCTTCCCCGAACCGGACGGGCCGACGACAAGCCCTATCGACCAACCGCCGGTCTCGATGGGCAACTCTGCTGAGATCTCGACATTGGCCCCGGTGTCCACGTTGAACAGCGACTTGACCCGCGCGGCCCGGTAGCTGTCGAAGTCATCACAGCGATGGTGGATCTCGATCTTCATCAGGTCACCACCACCTTGAGCTTGGCGCCCTGAAGGTCCTTCAAACCCTCGTAGAGCGACCTTTGCGAGGCTTCGTCTGGGCATACGGCAATCACGCCATATTGCTCCCGGTAGCGCCGTCCTTTCGGCACGCCGGGGCACTTCGGATCAAGCGGTGGAAGGTCTGTCTTGCCTGCCATTTTGTTTCCCATTTTCCGGCGGCTCGGGGCGCTCGGGTTCGGGCTCGACAGGCCTCAATGAGTTGAAGGTCCCGCAGCGCGGGCACTTGATTTCGATCGTGCCAGAGATTGCCCTGGCCGCTGCCCGCATCAAGAGACGCCGGCAGTTTGCGCATCGGATGGACTCCACCCTCTACCTCACGTAGATCAACCCCGCTGCCGATCGACGACTCGGTCAGCAGAAGCGGCGGGGTCGCTGTTGAGGTGACTTGCAGCGTGTGGGGGTTCTGGTTGGCGCTAGACCCCACGGTCCGGAAGTCACATTCCGGGCTCCCCGCTCCTCACTCCGTTGGTGGCAAGGAGCGAGGGCAATCAGTCTTTCTTGCCGCCTTCGGGTGCCTCCAGTTCAATGGTCGTGGTGTAGGTGGTGTCGAAGCGATGCTCGACGCTGGCCGCGCGCCATCGCCCGTTGATCTCGGGGCGAAAGCCGGTCAGCACCAGATCGGCCTCGGCCTGCGCTTCCGGCATTCCCGCAAGCGTTACCGAGCCCGACCCGGTCGCCCGCGACAGCCGTTCGCCCTCGGCCGAGGCAGCGCGCTTTGCCTCCTCCTTCGAGGGGAGCACGTGACGCAAGCGCCGCTCCGGTCCCTGAAGGCCGGTTGCCGTCTCCTCGATCTCCGTCCGTCCGGTGGTCCGGTCGAACCACTTTGCCGAGGTCTTGCCGAAACGCGGTCGCGGGTCACCGGAAATCCGCCATTCGCTCACCTGCGACTTGTCGATCACCAGCGACGGCAGGCTCAGTCCGGACGCGCTGCCGGCACCACGCCTGGCCAAGACCATCTTGCCGCCCTTGACCGAGAATAGTGCCCCGAAGCGATCGGCGATCCGCGTCCCGAAATCGAGCGCGGATTGGTCAACGCGCGCGACATAGGGTAAGGGCTCGCTGGCCAATTCCGGGCTCACAACGGCCTGCAGTCCGTGGCGGGCGGCAAGCTCGCGGATCACCCCGCCGACGGTGGCGTCATCGAAGTGCTCGGACATGGGTTCCTTCAGGTCGGAACGCATGTCGGCCGACCGGCCCGAGACAATCATGGTCTCGCCCTGGGGGCCGCCCTCGTACTCGATGCCCTCAACTGTGTAGAGGCCCATCACCCAGGCGCCGACATCGCGGAACCCGAAGCGGACGAGGATCTGCGCGCCTTCGCGGGGCGCCGCGAGCGCGTTGCCCTCGTCGTCAAAGGCCAACTCGCAGGTGTCCGCGTCCTGGCCCGTCGCGTCCTGAAGCGAGGCGGAGACCAGGCGCGAATAGAACACGCTCGAGACCGGCTGGCCGTCGACGGTCACTTCAATGAAGGGCCGGTCCCGCATCAGTCCCAGAGCCTCACCTGACTGACCGTGCCGGAGATCCGCCATTCGGGCAGCGTCACCTCAACGCCAAGCGGGAGTACCAGGCCCGTCGCCGCGATGCTGCGATTGGCCTCAAGCGCGGCCTCGACATAGCCGGAGATCCGCGCGGCCCGGCGGGCGTCGCCCAGAACCTGGAACGCATACTCGAAGCAAATCTGTTCCAGGCTGGCGTCCTCGCGGGTGATGCGGATCCGCGCGGTGGGCAGCGTGACATCGCTCATCGGAACAACCCCAGCGATCCGCCCGCACCCTCGTGGGGTGCCACTTCGATCATGTATTCGAGGCGGCGCCCCTGGCCCGAACGCGCGATGATCGACTGCGCGTCGGAGATCGAGAGAATGACGACCTTTCCAAAGACCCGCCCGGCTGAGCCGCTTGCGGCCCATCCCACCATCATCACCGGCCGGGCGGCGGCCTGCGTTGCCCGTATGTCCTCGAACTCGCTGCGGCCGCCAAACTCCTCCGGATACAGCAGGCCGGTGATCGTCACCCGGTTCTCTCCAAAGCCGACGAATTGCCGGCCGGGGGCCTGTCCGAACCTTGCGACGGTCGGCCAAAGAGCTTCAGTCTGGCGCTCGAGTGCCTGGAAATTGAGCGGAGCAATCTCGAAGATGTGCGGCCCCAGGGCGAGCAATGGCGCGCTCATTCCGTGCCTCCGTGCAAGGCGCCCGTCTTGGCGCGGCGCACCGCCCCTTCAACGCCCTTGTTGGCGGCGTTTGCCGCCGCCACCGGGTCACTCACACCGGAGATTGATTGGGACACGTTGACGGTGATTTCAGGTGGGCGCTTGTCGATGACCTCGGCCTTGATCTCCCGGCGGGCCTTCGGATCATCCAGGAGGCCACGCTCCTTCGCATAGCTCTCGAGCGCCGGGATGGCGTTGTCGTTGTCGGCCGGGAAAGGCGGAATAGATTGTTTTTCACCAAGCTCCGTCTTTTGGCCGATCTCCGCCAAATTACTCTGTAGCTCAGCTTTCCCACCAAAGACGTCGAAATCCAGAAGTGCCTTCAGGGCATCGATGCGGCCCTTGAACCACGTCGTCAGCCGCTCCCATCCGCCCTCGAGGCCGGAGATGATGGCGTCGACAATCGCCTCGCCGAAACCTGTGAACGCGCGCAAGGCCTCCCGGATCGCCGCGCCGATCCGCTCGCCAATCTTGCGGCCGGCCTCGGCGACGCCCGCCGCTTCCTCGTCTGTCAGCGTCTCGCGGGTGAAGGCCCAATCGAAGAAATCGGCGATCGCCTGTTTGGCCTTTGCCAGTCCCTCAGACACGGCCGAGAAGTCGAACATGCGCGCGAAATACCCCTCGACCGCATCGACGTTGATCCCGATTGCCTCGGCGATCTCGCGCGCTCGCGTCGAGACACTGTCGACGAAGCCGTTCCAGGCGGCCTTCACAGCCTCGAGCTCAGGTGCAAAGGCGGCCCCGAGACCGTCGAAGAAACCGCTCACGGCCGCGCCCAGGCGATCCCAGTATTTCCAGACCGCCCAGGCCGTGGCCCCGATCGCGGCAATGGCCGCCGTCACGGGCCAGGCGGCGGTGGAGATCGCCGACAAGGCGCCGGTTGCTGCCGTACGCAGACCCGCCCAGACCGCTTGCAGGCCAATCCCTTTTCCAAGCCCCGCGAGCATGCGCAGCCCGACGAGCGCGGACTTGATCCTGTTTGGAGAGAACGACGCCAGGAAGAGTGCTGCTTCGGCGGCGGCGCGGGCGAGCCCGCCGCCGGTGTAGCGCAGGCCGCGCAACGCACGGGCAACAAGGGAGATGTTGCGGCCACCCTCGCCGAAGCGCAGAAACAAGGAGGCCAGCCGGATCAACGGTCCCGCCATGAGGGCATAGGCATAGCCCACGACACGGCTTGCAACGCCGAAGGCAAGGAGCGCGGCCGTGGTCTGAACGATCATTGCCGTCAGTTCGGGATTGGCTTCCGCGAAGTCTGCCATGGCGGTGACGAACCCGCCGACCGCTTCCATCATCTCGTTCAGGGTCGGCAAGAGAATGGTGCCGATCGTGATTGCCAGGCTGTTCGCCAGGTTGCGGAAGCGGGTCAGCCGGTTGAGCGTGGTCTCGGCGCGCTTGTTGTATTCTTCCGTGGCCGAGCCCGCATACTCGGCTTCTTGCGCGACCAGTGTGAACGCCTGGCGCAAGAGATCCGGATTGTTGAGAAGCTTCGAGAAGTCGTCGCTGAAGTCCTGCCCGACGAGGTCGATCAGCGCGGTCATGCCCTTCGGCGATTTTGAAAGCCGATCGAACAGGTCCTGAAGGGCAGCCGGTGCGTCGGCCTCAAGGGAGGCCATGAACTCCTTGTAGGACAGTCCCGCCGTCTTGAGCGCCCCGCGCGCCTTGTTGCTGCCCTGGGCCAGCCGGTTGGCAAGAGCAGACACGCCGCGTGCAGCGGTTTCGGGCGCGATGCCGGCTGCCACCATCGCCGCGCCAACCGCATTCATCTGCACGGCCGTCAACTTCAGGGTCCGCTGCGCACCGGCCGCACGGTTGGCGAAGTCGGTGATCTCGGCGGCCGTTGCCGCCATACTGTTCGAAAGATGGTTGGCGCTGTCCGCGAACGCTTCCAGGCCCTCCTGGTTGAGGCGGTAGACGTTGCGAAGCTTGGCAAAACGGGTGCCGATCTCGCCCGCCGCCATATCGAAGGCGACAGCCGCCCGTGCCGTGAAGGCGGTGAAGCGCTCCAGTTCCGCGGGCTGAATACCTGCCTGTGCGGCCGACGCCATGATCGTCGTGAGGCCGGTTGCCGACATGGCGATCTGCCGGCTCATGCCAAGCAGACCCTTGCGGATCTCGGTCAGCTTTCGGGCGGGTGCGTCCAGAACCTTCTCGAGGTCGGCGAAGGCGTCCTCGAATTGGGCGGCGGCGCGGATCGGGGCGCCGAGGGCGACCGCCATCCCAAGCGCATCCGTCAGGCGCCCGCGTGCACGCGACAGGCGCTGTTCGGCATTGGCAAGAGCCGTGTCGATATTGGTGGTCGAGAAGCCCTGGCGGATCGCGCCCGAGAACCCCTCGCGCAGTTCTTGGGCGCCCTTGCGGATGCCGGCGACATCCTGGCGAACCTTCTCCGCTCCCTTTGTCAGGAACTGGATCAGGAGAGAGACGTTCATGTCGGCCATGTCTGTTCTCGCCTGGGAAAGTTGGACCTAGTGCAGCCGGCCCGTTGCCTTGAGCACGCGCGGCATGTCGCGCCGGAAATCGAGCAGCTCTTGCCAGTCGAGCTCATTGAGCTCCGAGGGCTGCCAGTGGTAACCCCCGGCGAGATCTGCCATCAGCTCGAAAACGCGGTGCCAAGGTCCGGAAAAAAACCGAACATCGCCCGACCGACCTTGACCAGGTCCACCGGGTCGAGGTCATCGATCACGGCAACCGGAACACCGCAGAGGTCGGCGAGGATCTCGGTCATGCCGTCGAGGCGTGCCGGATCGGTCAGGAGAGCGAGCGCCTCGGCAATATTGTCCCCGTCCTGCATGAGAGCGGAGACGTGCTCCCCACCCGGCGCTCCGGTATCGGCGCTGGCCATCAGGTTTCGAACGAAGTCCGCCCCAAGCAGAACCACCACCCGCTTGACATGGCGGGCGCGCGGCCGGCGCATGGTGAGCGTGGAATGGGTCTTGCGATCATCTCCTCCGCCTTCCTCGGCCGGCACGATCAGCTGGATGGTTTCGGTGAGCTTCGGGGTGGTCATGGCGGGGCTCCGGGTTCAGGGATCAGAAAAAGGCGACGTCAACGTCAGAACAGCACGCGGCGCCGGCCTTCGTTCACGGGCACGCCGCCTCGCACCATCCAGCCGCCGGCCGTGAACGAGAAGCGATGCAGGACCTTGCCGTCGGCCATGTAGGAGTAGTTCAGGATCGACCCGATCTTGTGGTCGTAGCCGCTGGCCTTGCCGCCGCTCATCTCTTCCTCGGTGATGGAAATCAGCCGGCCGGTCATGTCGATGGCATGCTCGTGTTCTGTGCCGTCGAGTTCGTCCACCACGAACTTCTTGCCGGTGAAGGTGCGGCGGACACCCGGCGGCCCACCGAACAGGCCGGTGACCGCCGGCGAGTGCGACTTGAGCTTGAAGGGCGCTTCCAGCGCCTTCACGCCGAGGCCCGCCACCTGGATCTGGAGGTCACCGCCGCCAGGCTGGAAGTCCTCGGTGATCTCCTCGAGCGCCGGCAGTTGCAGGCTCTCGATCTCGAGCACGAGGTTCTTGTCGTCGTTCACGATCAGGGTGAAGCCGCGCAGGATGGGAAGGGACATGGAAAGCTCCTCTGAGTGACGCGCTTACGCGGCCTCGCCGACGCGCTCGAACGAGACGGAAATGCGGCGATTGATCTCGTCGGCCAGCAGGTCGAAATACGCCTCGTTGCGGCGCGACCCGAAGGTCAGATCCTCGAGCGGCGGGGCCTCTTCGGCATCGAACTCGATGCGCAGCTTGCCGGAGCGCAGGAGCGCGTTGGTGTTGACGTCCCGATCCCAGAAGACGTCGCCACCGAGGATCGCGCCGATCGCCTTCAGCTCATCCAGGAACTGCTGAAGCGAGCGCATGATCGCGATGACGAGCTGCGGCGACAGGTTCTGGTCGTTTGCCCAGCGGAACGATCGGGAAATCGTCTTCTCAATCAGCGCGCGGGTGCGAACCACATTGACGAACTGCCAGAGCGGATCGGTCGACGTGGTGCGGTTGCCCCACAGGATGCGGCCGTTCGCGGCGAAGGCGCCGCCGGCCCCCTGGACAAGGCGGGCGGGAATGAAGGTGGCAATGCCGGCGTCGTTCAGCAGGTTCGCCTCGTGATCGATCTCCCCGTCGTAGTAGGAGACCGGCCGCGCGAGCCCCAGAATGCCGCCGCAATCCTGATTGGAGGGCGACCAGTACGGCCCGCCCTTTTCCTTGTCGCGCTTGATGAACAGTGCGGCTGCATAGGGTGCCGCCGGCTTTACGACAGGACCGCCCTCGGAGGTGACGCGCACCATCGGGTCGACCAGATAGGCGAAGCGGTCGGAGAAGTCGGCGCGATAGGCAAGGCTCGCCTCCTTGGTCGGCCCGCCCGTGTCGAGAACCGCGATCGCCTGAAGCTTCTTCGCCACCTGCTCCAGCGCGTCGGCGACCGGGTTCTTTGCATCCTCGATCCGGCCGGCTGCGTAGCCCGGCGCGAGAAGAAGATCCGGCTCCACCCCGACATGGCCGAGCGCGTAGGTGAGCGCATGGGCGCCGGTCTGCGCGGCGGCCGCGCCGACCATGTTCGCCCGCGTCGCATCCGCATCCGCTCCTTCCGCCACCCGCACCATGACGACAGACGCCTCGATCCCCTGCGCCTTGACGGCGTTGATCACGTCAAGCGCGGTTCCGGTCGCGCCGAGGGCCGCGATCTTGTCGGTCTCGTGGGTGTAAAGGTGGACGGGCTCATCCAGCGGAAACACGGCGTTGTCTGCGTCCGGCGCGGTGACAATGGCGCCGAGGGTCGACGTGTCGGAAACCGCGATCGGCCGGGCGTCATCGCCGAGCCGCAAAACGCGAGTGCCATGGTTGAATGGAGCGACGGGCATGCGCTGATCCTCGTTTGCAGGGTCAACGCAAGCCTAGGGGGGAGTGCCGGTCGGAAGCGCCGCTGACACTGTCAGCGGCAGTCGTTCAAAGCGGCTTCAAATGGCGAGTGAGACCCGCAACCTGCCATGGCTTTTTGGCGATGACAACGCGGATCAGAGATCCGCTGCCGCCAGCCAGAGCGTGTCGACCTGCTCGGGCGGCAGTTCAAATGCCGCCGCCATCTGGTCGATGAGAGGGTGCGTGCGCTCGTAGCTTGAGGCGTACTCCCACTCGATTTCGGCCGCTGCCCGGTCGGTCTCGTCAGTGATAGCCGCAATCTCCGCATCGACCATGGCAGGAGTGATACCGGCGGAGAGCAGAGCCAGCCGAAGCTGACGCGCGGTGAGAGGGGCGAACGCCTGCGCTTGAGCCTGGATGGCATCCCACGCAGCCTGCTCCTCCGGCGTCATCTCCACCAGGACGCCATCGACGGATTTCATGTAGTCCATAGTTACCTCAGCACGGTAGACGTAAGAGACGACCACACGTTATCGGGCGTGGTGCATGTGGCTTCGGCGTCAGAGGTGAAGGCAGGGAACCGGCTGGTCGCCACAGACAGTGTGGACGTTCCGCCACTATTGGTGTGCTGCGCCTCCTCGGTCACGTCACCGCTCCACGTATGATCTCCGGTGGAATTGTGGATGTAGGCCGAAATGAGGACCGCATTCTTGGTGCCTTGCAGTCCCGTGTGGCTGCGTGACGTGTGGACTGCTCCATCCGTGCTGTAGGCGACTGACTGCGGATTGATCTCGGACAACGTTCCGTCCAGACGCATCAGGATGATGCCGGTGCCGGCACACGCGTAGTTGAACTGAACAGACACGTCTGCCGTGGTCCCGGTTGGCACCGTGGCGAGAAACAACCCGACGCACGATCTGGCAATCGAGGCTTCACTGTCATCCACCCGTTTTGCCGCGATGCCTCCGATGGTGACCGCCACCACCTTGTTGCCCACACCGCTGGCAGAGGTGCTTGATCCTACGGCGATGAGCACCTGCCGCCCCGCGTCGGGACCCCCAATATCCAAGCCGGTCCACGTATGCAGGGAAACCTGAGTGGAGCCGGAGTCGGCACTGTCGAGTAACGTGAGTTCGAACGTGGGGTTCAGATCCTCAAGGGAAATCTCCTTGCCGTTCAGCATGTACCCGGTCGCATCCACGGCGCCTGTGATCTCCATCCCGCCGTCGTGCAGGCGGGCTCGCAGCTGCTCGCTGGTGTAGAACAGCCATTGCGTGGCGGAGATATAGCCGGCCCGTATGCCCTCCGGACGGAGATCCAACGGCTTGTTTGACGCGACGTTGAAATCCGTCGTCCCGGAGCCAATCTGCCCCGTCACGCCGTTGTCGGTGTCCTGGAAGTTGATAACGGGCGTAAGGCCGGAAAGGCTTACGGTTCCCGAGAACAGGATGTTTCCATTTTGATCCTCGTGGAAAACCCGCCGCCACGAAGACATGCCCCCTGTGTTTGAGCGGATACGGATGTACTCGAACTGTGACAGGTCCGGTGCAGACGACGCGTAAAGAAATGCGCGCTGGACAACGGCGTCCCCGGTGTACACGCGCTGGGTAGTAACCCACCAGAACCGCCCAGCAGGGGCGAGGGGCCACGTTCCCGGGTTCCCATCATAGTAGAGCCCAGCGTCTCCAGCCGCGACGGTGTCAATGTTCCTGTTCGATCCGGTCGAATAGTAGTTCCCGTGAGTTGCAAGAGCAGCAGCGAGCGCGCCATCAACGCGCACGAGCTTTGCCCCCGACGACACGTCGTTGCGGTCATCCTGGACATCCCCGGCCGACAGGGCGGCGGCGATCGTCGCCGCCCAATCCGGGCCGATGCCGACCTTGCCACCCGGCTGGATGGTGAGCGGGCGTCCCACCGGTGCCCCGGTGATCGACACGTCGGAGAGGTTTGCAAGCGAATGGGTGTGCCCCACCGACGCCTTGCCGTTGAGGGCGTCGACCAGGCCGGCAATGTCGGCGAGGCTGTGGCCGTGTTCGGCTGCGGCCTTGGTCGCGAGCGCGGCAAGCAAACCGGCCACATCCCCGTCGATCGCCTCAAACGCGGCGATTAACCGGGCCACATCATCGCGCACGGGATTGCTGGCAACGGGCAGCGGATAGTTTCTGTTCGGTGTCGTCGCCATGTTGCCTCCTAGATGGTTGCCACGCGGAGATCGGCGAGCGAGGGACGCGCAGCCGGCCCGCCGGTAAGCGTCAGGCGCACGCGGGTCTCGGCGCCCCACACGGGCTGCGGATCGAGCGGGTCGATTTCGTGGGAGCGATCCACCCAGCCGCCGGTCTCGAGGATCTCGGTTCCCCGCAACGGGATCTCCTCCCAATCGCCGTCGCCGCGCTCCAGTTCGACCGTGAGAGCCGAGCCGGACGGCAGCAGCGCCTTGAGGCGAACGGGAATGCGCTCGGCATCCGCGACCGTGAACGCCCGCGACACGTAGGTTGCCGTATCCCGCAGACTGCCCGCGATGAGCATCACGCCGGGATAAAGCGTCGGGCTCGCCGTCTCGGAACCGGTCAGCACGGCCGTGACCACCACCGTCTCGGTGAGACGTTCCTCGAGCTCGAGCACCTGGTCGGCGACGAGACGCAGGATCTCGCCGCCCGGCCGCGCGATCTCGAAGACGACGGAACAAGCTGCGGTCGGAACTTCGACACCGGCGCGGATGATGAGGTCGGTGCAGTCGACCAGATCGACCTGCCCAAGCGGCACGCGCTTTGTGGTCGGCGCGAAGCGGGCCGCGCCCAGGGCAAAGGTCAGGTCCTCGCTTTGGTGCGGCGTCCACGTCCTTGCGTTGCTCGAGGACAGCATGACGCCGACCGGATAGGGCTGCGCCGTCACCCAGGACTGCGCCTCGGCATCGAACGACCCCACGGCGGCGCTCGAGATCGAGTGCTCGACGTCATCGCTTTTGACGACAAAGCAGAACTCGGCATTTGCGGGCGTCCAGAGCGGGATCGGCAGGGTGACCACCAACGGCTGCCCGATCACAACGTCCGTCATCTGCACATAGGCCTGGGCGAGCACCTCGGCCGTGGGCAGCCCCTGAGAACAGGGGCGGATCTCCAGCAGCAGCGGATTGGCCCGGTTCCCGACCGCGCAGACATGCAGGGTGACGGCCGCCAGGTGCCGGCCGGCCGTCCCCGGCGGCAGGATGAAGGTCTGAGCGAGCGGGTCGGCGTTGCCGGAGCTGCCACCGCCATCGCCCGAGGGTTCGTTGCCGCCACCGGTGCCGGTCGCCGCCGGAGGATCGCTCCAGCGCGTGATCGTCGTCACCTGACGCATGACGGTGATCTCGATCCGGCCCTCGCCGACAAACAGCGCCGTTGCCGAGGTGCCCGATCCCCCGACCGCGCGCACCAATTTGCGCCCGGCCGGATAGGTCTCGCCATCCACGGTGATCGTGCCAGAGACAATGCCGGCGGCATCGGCGACCAGGGCGGGTGCCGGCGTCACGTCAACGCCGTCGAAGGAAAGCGAGTCCAGCGTCTCGCCGGCGCCAAATCCCCGGATCGTGACCCCGATCTCGATCGGCCGCAGGAACTCGGCCAGCTCCTGGCGCGTATCGACCTGTTCCGTCGTCGTCGTGGTGCGGGAGCGGTTGCCGGCGCCAAAGACCGCCGTTTGCTCCGACGCCCATTCGGTGCGGGTCTCGATCCAGAAATCCGTTGCCGGATCCAGCTCAAGCGCCGCCGGAATGGGCTCGAAATTGGCGTAGGGGTTGACCAGCCGGCAGCTCGTCTTGAGGGGCTGCGACAGGATCTCCTCGACCGTGTGGTCGAGCATCACCGGCGTGGCCAGAGGGAGCGAATGCAGCGTCGGGTCGATGGCGAGCTGGCACGAGCCGTCAAACACGGCCGCATCCTGGGCGATGCCGCCGTCGCGATACCGGTCGGAGGTGAGCGGATCGACGAAGACGCCGCGCTTTGCCGCCGGCTCGCGGCTGTCGATGTCCCGCCGCAGGCGCTCGAGCGCAACCAGGTCGAGCAGGTCAACCAGCCGGTTATACATGCGGTCGATCTGGACATAGGGGTAAGCGCGCACGCCGCTGTTCACGATCTCCGGCGTCCCGCCCCAGGTGTTGCGAACCTCGGCCAGAGGCAAATGCATCGAGGCGGCGGCCGGTGGCACCGGCCGGGTGCGGCTTGAAAGCCCGGTGATGTAGACGGCACGCCCCTCGGGATCGAGGCAGATCAGGTCCGTGCGCGGCAAGGCACAATCGTAGGTGAGCAGCACTTCGCCACCGGTGACCCCACCGGCGAGCGTTACGGTGTCGGGCGTGGTCGAGACCGGCGCGACTGCGTCACGATAGCGATAGGTCACCTGATAGCTCGAGCCCGGCGCCGGCTCGGCCCCGCCCGGCGTCCAGTCGACCCGGTCGGCATTGAGCACGTAGTCGGTTCCGGGCGCGTAGATCGTCCCGCCCTGACGCACCTCGACCAGCGCGGTCACGCTGTCCTGGGACAGCGCATCGATCGAGCCCACGGCGGCGCCATGGGTGACCGTCTCGGTCGTTTCCTTGGTGACCAGCGCCGTGACCAGATTGGCGAGCGGCGCATGGCGCAGGGCCAGCGTGACGGAGCCGGTGCCGCCATCGGCGAAACTGTGCTGCTCGGCGTCGATGCGCGCCACGTCGAACGCCTCCGGGACCGACAGGCGAAGGGACGCGCTGCGCGTGCGCTTGTGGCCGTTGATGTTGGCGATCCCCTGCTCAATCACAAACACCTGCGCGCCCGCGATCCGGCCGAGGGCCGCGACGCGGCAGCCGGAGACGACGTAGCTGCCATTGGCGTCCCGGTCATAGCCCGCAATCACCTGCGACGTGACAGACAGTTCGACGGGCGCGGTCTGGTCGAGCGCAACGCCGTCGCGCAAGAGATAGACCGGATAGAGGTCGCCCGGTTCGCCGTCGCCGGCTCGCCCCCAGGCGAGCCGCTCGATGATGCGCGCGGCACCCGGTTCGCCCTCGGCCGCAGTGCCCGGCACCAGGCCGAGCAGGTCGGGATCTTCCTCATGGGTCACCGGCTCGCGCACCAGGCGCACGCCGATCGACACCTCGCCGGCCATCGGCACGCCGTTGAGCGTCGCGGCCGCCACGGGACGCACGTCGCCGCTGGCGTAGATCGTTCCGGCCTCGAGCGTGACGGTGCCCGCGTCACTGTCCACGATGATCGCGGCGCCGGAAATCCGGTCGCCGTCGCGGGCGGAGAGACCACCGGCCCGGGCGATGCGGCCGCGCAAGATAGACTGCGCCTCGTTCAGCTCAGCGCCTTGCAGGATGCGCCCCTCGACAAAGACCACATCGGCCATGTCGGGCTTGTCGACCGAGCGGTCGAATGCGCCGGGGATCAACGGGTGTTCGAAGGCCATTTGAACCTCATGAGAAGCCGGCGATGACGGCGATACGCTCGCGCACGGTCTCGCCGAGGGTGACGGATATGGGAGTGCGACCAACCGGCGGGACCGGCGCCTCGATCTCGTCCGGGGAAAGCCACAGCGTGCCGGGCCTGTTCGGATCGGCCGGTCGGGCATCGACCAGGAGCGCGACCTCGCTCACCACGTCGCCGGCCCCGTCACCAAAACCCGTCCTGGCGATAGCAAGGACGGATGAGCCATCCGGGTTCGGCGCCCAGGTCTGGCCCGCAACCTCATAGGGACCGGCGGCGGTGGGAGCCGCCTGGGCAACGGCGAAGCATCGCCGTGCGCCGATCATGGCGCCGTCTTCCCGGTAGAGCCCGAGCCAGGCGGAGCGGCTTCCAAGCGCGGAGGCCATCTGGCGCAACCGTGCCCCGGCCTCGCCAAGCTCCGCCCATGTGTCATTGACCGTGTTCCAGGGCTGATTGAGATCGTCCCAGGTGATGGCGCCGCTGCCGTCGCCCTCGATCCAGATCCCGAGCGTCTCGAGATCCGCCTGGGACAGGGTCACGGCAACATCATGCGATCGGCCGAAGGACCATTTCGGGCCAGTGGTGCCGCCCGTTGCCTCGACATGACCGCCGCTGTCATCACCGAGGATCGCGCCCGAAAGCCGCGTCCAGGAGGCCTCTGCCGCCGGCACGTCGTATCCGCAAACGCCCCGCCTGAACTTCGAGCGCGCCGGCTGCGACAGCCGGGCGATGCCGTCGATACGCGCAAGGTCCTCGGCCTCATCGCGCACGCGATCGAGCGTCAGTTGATAGTCCGCCCAGGCCAGCCGCCGCGCGGGCGGGTCGACCAGCTCGGCCGCGTAGCCGACGAAACCGAGCCCCATCGCCATGCCGGCGTGCGTCCCGCGCAGACGTTCCCAGGCAATGCCATCGGCGAGCAGGTCGTAGAGGTTCGGCACGAAGGGCGTGAGCGGTGCGAGCCCATACTCGTGGATCAGCCAGGGCGCGAGCGCCGGCTGAGGGTCGAGCTTCCAGCCGGTGATCGCCTTGGCGCCCGGCGCGATCCGCGCCTCGAGATCCGCGCCGACCAGATCAAGCCCGCGCTCGAGCGCGGTGGCGTTTGTCGGCAGGAGCGAGACGGTCATCGTCCGCGCCCCCCGTCCAGGATCGTGACCGTGCCGAGCGCCAGCGCCTCGGTCGGCGCCGCAACCTCGTCACCGGCCGGCATCACCACCTCCACCCGGCTGACGCCCGGCCGCATGGCCCGCGCCACCAGCCAGGAGGTGGTCGCGTCGAGACCGAGCAGCTCCTCGGCCTGCCAGTCGGCCGCAAGGAGCGCCGGCAACCGGTCGAGCATGTCCTGCGGCGCGTCCGGGGCGAGGCGCACGCGCAAGGTGACGTCGACCACGCGGCGCACGGCCGAGACCACGTGGAAGCGATCGGAGACGACGCGCACGGCCGGAGCCTCAAGCGCGGCGCGGACCAGCTCAAGCAGCTCGGGCGAAGCGATGCCCGTGTCGGCGGTCGAAAGCACCGCCACATGCAATGTCGGGTCGCGACCCTCGCGCCAGATCGCCACGTCGCGCACCTCGATCGCTGCACCCAGGGCAATCGCCTTGTAGCGCTCGAGCGGCCCGCCGGCGGAACGGCCGAGGATCATCAGCCGGGTGCGCTCGCGCAAACGCTCGTCCGCTTCTCCGGACAGACGGTTCACGCCATAGAACGCCGCAAGGTGGTCAAGGTCGGACCCGGCGGCAAAGGCGAGCAGGTTCGCCCGCGCTGCGTCGTTCACGCGGGCGCGCAACACCATCTCGCGATACGCGAACGCCTGGCACAGGATCATCACCGGATCGGTCTCCAGCGCGCCGACGTCCCAGGCAATGCCGTGAGCGGCAAGCCGCGCCTGCACATCGGCGACGATCGCGGCCAGCAACGCCTCGAAATCCAGATCCTCAAGGATCGCAGGACGGGGAAGATCGGACAGCGCGGTCATGTCGGGTCCTCTAGGAACAGACGGTCGCCGGAGCCAACCGCGATGTCGGCGACGCGGGCCTCGCGGATCGAGTGGTCGCCAAGGTGCCCGCGCGGGAAATAGTCGCCCTCGAGCAGGAAGACGAAGCGCCCCGAGCGGCCGCCCGCCGCAAGCTCGATCGTCCGCAACCGAAACCCCGGCTCGCCGTTGACCGGATCTTCAACGGCCTCGGCAATGGCGACATAGAGCTCGAGAAGCGTTCGCTCGTTGGCGTTCGCATCCTGAAGGTCGGGAACCCGTGAGCCGAAGTCCCGCCGCATCACCCGGCTGTTGAAGCGAGTGGTGAGGATCTTGGCGAGCGACTGGACGCAATGGTCCCAGCCAGTCAGCACGCGCCCTGTCGTCGCCGAGATCCCCGTGCGCATGGCTCAGCCCTTGGCGCCCTTGGCCGCGGGCTTTGCCGCCTCGGCCTTGGTGACGGGCTCGATCTCGCCAGCGATCAGCGCATAGCGCGCCTGGTCTTCGGTCAGACGAAGGGGTTCCCCCTTGCCGGGATTGCGGGTGCCGGCGACAAACGGGCCGGCCTTTTCCGTGACGACATAGTCCTTGCGCATGCGGGTCTCTCCTGAGGGTCAGACAAGAACGTCGTCGGCGCCGTCGATCGCGCGGTCGCCCGCGTCGTCCTGGCCGTCGACGTAGTGAACTTTCCGGGTGCCATTCGCGAGCCGGGTGCGAACCGTGGTGACGATCTCCTCGGCCGAGATCTGCACGGCCGCGCCACCGACGCCGAGCTCAATTCCCTCGCCATCCATCACCAGGCGCGTGTCGCCATGCTTGATGACCAGGCGCTGGTCCTCATCGGTCGGGCGGGGATTGTCGTTCGTGTAGCCATCCCGGATCGCCAGGGATTGCGGGCCGAGTTCGCCATGCGGCGACAGCAGCCGCATGGTCTCGCCGATCGCGACCGGAACATGGGTGGAATAGCCGCCAACGCCGTCGCCGGCGCTCTCCTGCACCTGTACCCAGGGCGACAGGAACGGCTTGCCCGTGCGGCTGTCCGGCGGCATCAGCTCAAGGCGCACCTTGTCGCCCTTGATCTCGACCACGCGCCCGCTCATGTGTGACGCGGCAAGCCGGCGATGCAGCCCGTCCACTTCCTTGTAGAGGTTCCGCAGCTCGCGGGAGATGGCCGTGCTCATGCCGCACCGTCCACGTCGAACGGCTCGCCGTTGACCTCAAGGCGCAGGTCGATCGTCACGCCCGGCTCGAAGACGCCAGCGGTGACGTTCAAGAGCCGCTGCTTCCATTCGATCGCCACGACCGACACGCCGCGCCGGTCGAGGTTGCCCGTCAGCAACGGCGAGATCCGCATGTCGCGCGGCGCTGAAATGCTGTCGAGACCAAACCGCTGGCGCGGCCCGAGAACCGCAAGCACAGCCTCGGCAACGGCCAGCGCATCCGCGTCGCGGGTCTCCTCGCGCCCCTCGGCAACCGCGAACGCCGCGCACTCAAGATCCAGATCGTAGGAGCTGTCAGCCTGGACGATGACCGGAGCCCGCAGCACGGCGAGACGCAGGCCTGGCGCCTTGATGCTGTGCCGCTTCAGTTCGTCCAGGTCGAAGCGGCCGAACTGCGCCTCACAGCTTCGAAGCGCGGGCAAGGCCGCCTGAAACGTGGTCTCAAGGGCGCTTCGAAAGGCGTTCAACCGGCTCATTGCACCAGCCCTTCGAGCCAGTCGATGGTGGCGCCCTCGATGTCGTGCTTGTTCTCCTCCGAGAGGCCGAGCCACTCGCGGGCGGGGATCTTCACCGTCCGGGCGAAGACGACCGCATCCCCCACCATGAACCGTAGCACCTTGGCGTCCTTCGGCTTGATGGTCGCGCCCTCCTGGTGAGGACGTGCATAGATCAGACCCGAGCCAACCAGAACGCCGGCCCCGCTGACCACGTAATCGACCGAGCGCGCCAGATGTCCTTCACGGTAGAGGGTCGAGGTACCAGCCCGGTTCGGCTGCCACGGGGTGCCGTCCGGCGTGGTCTTCTCGCTCTCGATGCGCCGGCGGGTCTGTTCCTGGACAAGCCGGCCGATACCGTCGAAGAGCTCGTCGCGCGGCGCCTCATCAAGCCCCTCGATCTTGACGAGACGCTTTGCAAGGTCCGTGTCGTCCACGCGGATCGCGATCCCGGTCATGGCCACCGCCTGCGCCAGTCGCGCGGGTCGGCGAAGAAGGCGGCGCCACTGTCGCTGGACGCCCCGTCAACGGAGATCGCAGGTTCGGCCGCACCGAGCCCGGCCTTGCCTTCGGCGATCCGCTTCAGCAGCTCCACGGACTGCTCGTAACGCTCCTCGATCGTGGTCGTGAGCGAGGAGTGCCGGTTCGCCAGCACATAGACCGCGATATTGGAGGCCGGCGCGACGAGGATCGCCGGCGGCATCGCCAATGGCAGCTCGTAACGCGCCGAAAGATGCGCGTCGATTTCACTGGCCGCGAACTGCAACGCCGTTTCCACCGCCGCGTCGCCGTCAACATCCTCGGGCAACAGATCGCCCAGGAAGTCGGCGCCCCACAGGGTCTCAATGTCGGCCTTGGTGGCATAGGTCACGAGACAATCCTCAAACGACGGGCCTCAAACGACGGGCCTCGAATGACGGGCGGGCTTACGCCTGCTCCTGGCGTACCGACAAAAGCGGGTCGCTCTCGATCGCGAGCACCTGTTCGTCGGAGAGTTGCGAGAGGCGCAGGCGGACCGGTTCCCGCCCGAAGGCGAAGCCCGCGCGGCGCCGTTCACGCGGTGCGGTGACGACGAGCACGACCTCGGCTTCTTCCTCAGCCTTCTCGTCGTCGGACGCTGTGTCGTTGGCCGGTGCGGCCGCGTCCTTGTCTTCGCCTGCCGCCGCCGGCTCCCGTTCGGGCTGAGCGGTAGCAACCGTGGCCGCATCGGGAGTGGCCGCAGTCTCTTCGCCGATGGCTGCCGTCTCCGCGTCTGCCGGCGCGGCCGTCTTGTTCTCGGGGGCCTTGGAGGCGGTCTGTTTCGGGGAGGTCTTGCGGGCGGCCATTGGGGTCTCCGGGATTTCGGGAAGATGGAAGCGGCCCGCGCCGGGGGGAGAGCGCGGGCCTGTCTGCCGGATCAGTCGAGGAACGGGCTCTCGACAATCTCCAGCAGATTGCGGTCGGTATTGGTGGCGCCATTGGCATCGCGCTCCGCGAGCAGCAGGTCGCGCGCCCGGTCGCTGTTGGAGTTGCCGACCAGCAGGATCGTCGGCTTGATGCCGAGCGGCCGCCCCTCGTCGGACTTCAGCTCCTTCATGGCGTTGCGCGCCGCGCGGAGCGTCTCCTTGGTCAGTTCTTCCTTGGAGGCGAACGCCATCTGCCAGAAGCCGAAGCCCGCCGCCGCACGCCCGTCGACGCCATAGGCGAACTTGTCCTGGTCAAAGACCCGGTCGGAGGACTTGGGATCGTCCTTGCGCACGAACCGGTAGTCGCGGCGCTTCTGGTAGATCAGCGGCTTCAGCGCCCGGCTGGTGTCGAACAGGTACCAGGGCACATTCGCACCGGCCTGCATGTTCGACACCGACACTTCCTTCCTGGTCACGGGGTCGATGACCGGATGATCGGTGTCGAAAAACGCCTGGCCGTCGTAGCACTCGTCGGCGAAGGCCTGGGCGAGCTTCTCGAAGATGAGCTCGTCGGGATGCGCCGCAGCGGCCCGCCCCATCTCGGTGAAGAGCGGCGAATAGATGCCGATGTTGTCGTCCGAGATGTCGTCCGCCTCGACCTCGATCGTGCCTTCGAACTTGCGGTTCAGCACGGTGTAGCGGCGGGTCTTCATGGTCTCGTAGGTGCGCGAGCCGATCCACTCGCGCAGCTTCGGGAACTGACCGAGCCACGCGTAGGAGTTCTCGCGGGTGGACGACGGGATCATGGTCGCGATCCGCTTCCACTGCGGCGTGACCTCGGCAAAGCCGTTCTGATAGGCCTTGGAGAAGCCCCGGAAGAGGTCGTCGAGGCTCTGCTGGTTGATGATCATGGGAAAGATCCTTGTTGGGCGGCGGCGGACGCGGCCGGATTAGAATTCGACCCAGACGCCGGCCGGATCGACGTCGACCACGTTGCCGGCCTGAGAACGCGTGCCGGTGCCATCGGTCTTCGCCACGGTGGAGTCATCGACCACGAAGCACGGCGCGCCGAGATCTGCGGCGGTGACCGGGTCCGCTTCCAGGTTGTCGAAATGGAAGACCCGCTTGCGCAGGATCTCGACCCGCTTCTCGCCGTCAGCACCTGCCGTGTTGTCGACCGTGCGTTCCGCCCGGCCACGCGCAACGAGGCCCGTGGCCGTGTGGCCCGGCTTCGCAAGCCCTGCGTCCAGCACCACAAGGGCTCCGGCATGGATGACGACACCGGCGGCGACCGGCTGGCTCTCGCGGTCGGGCAGCCGCATCGGCGTCTGGCGTTCTTTGGCAAGCGGCATGTGAAGTCTCCTGAAGTCGGGTGATCGAAGGGCGGCGCCGGGCGTCAGGCGCCGGTCGCGGCGTATTCTTCCTCGGACAGGCCGAGCTGGGCCGCGACGGCACGCTGCTGATCGGTCAGGGCGGAACGGCGTTCGGGATCGCGGGTGTCGAGATCGGACGGCGCGCCAATCACCGGCATTGTTCCGACCAGATTGCGGAAAGCCTCGAGCCCACCTTCGGCGGCGCAAAGCGACCGGTAGTGATCGCGGGAGGCCGGGGCCACCTTGCCGGCCGCGATCGCGGCCTCGATCTCGGCGTCGACCTCGGCCACACGGCTTTCGTCGCGCAGCGACGCGAGCGAGGTTTCGGCTTCCTCGGCGCGGGCCACCAACCGGTCATAGTCGGCACGCGGCACGAAGTGCTCCAGCGGCGGCGTCTCGGCGGCGGCGAGCGCCGTGCGGTGCTCGCCCTGCAGGCGCTCCACGGCCGCGAGGATGTTGTCGAGGGAGGTGCCGGCATCGAGGCCGAGCGCACGGCAAAGGGCTGTGAGATCCATGTCAGTCTCCAGGCTGGGGGAAGAAGCGTCGGGGGATGCGGGTTCGTTCACCCGCGACAAGGCGGTCATCGGCAACGCCGGTCGGTTGACCAGTCCGGCGCCGGCCAGGCGGGTGACGTCGCCGGTGCGGGTGTGCCGGAACTCGGGAGAAAGAAAGCGGTACTCGCGCGCCTCGATCATGGCGGCGGCGCGGGAGGTCCAGTCGACCCGCCCCCAGATCTCACCGCCGCGCACCTCAAGTTCGGTGATCCAGCCGGCGGCGGGCGCTTCCTCGCCCTTTGGCGCGCGATGGGCCTGGGCGTGCTCGTAGTCGATCGGCAAGGGCGCGCCGTGCTCGCGGAAGGCGGCCACCACGGTTTGCGGATCGGAAAGCCGCCAGCGGCGGCCGTCACGGGCCTTGAGGTCCGGCCCGGCCGGGAAGAGCTGCACCCAATCGGGCGCACCCTTGCCCGCCTCGGCGGCAAGTGCTGTCTGGGAAAACAGGGCGGTTGCGGAGCGCGTGTTCATGCGTCATGACCTGCCCCCCGATCGTCCCTCGTTCATAATGAGAGTCTGTGGGTTTGAGATTGGTATTCTGGCCGGTCCTTCTGGGCAAGCGCGCCGGGCGTGGA
>MDTG01398906.1_pt1 | contig 22469 bp, 20 predicted proteins | sample 811421 | NCBI WGS metagenome assembly MDTG01 (sample SAMN05326645, study PRJNA326480) | marine metagenome | isolation source: seawater | place: Pacific Ocean: South East | collected 2011
ATGAAATAAACTCTGCAGTCACTAGGCTGGATGGCAGAGTGGTTATGCAGCGGCCTGCAAAGCCGTTTACTCCGGTTCGATTCCGGATTCAGCCTCCATAAATTATGAAAATTGGAATTATTGGATATGGATTTGTTGGCAAGGCTCTAGCTGAAGGCCTTACTAGAGATGTTGAAATTTATAAGGTTGATCCAAAACTTAATACGTCTATCAATGAACTTAAAGAGTTCAAGCCTAATGTCATTTTTATATGTTTGCCTACTCCAATGAATGAGGATGGTTCCCAAGATATTAGTATAGTAAGAAAATCTCTCATGGAATTAAAAAAAATTGGTTTAGACGGAATTCTTGTTCTAAAAAGTACTATTCATCCTGGAAATATAGACGAAATAAAATCGATTTATCCTAAGTTTGTTTACAACCCAGAATTCTTAAGAGAAAAACATGCAAAAGAAGATTTTATAAATTCAAATTTGATTGTTTTTGGCGGTGATAATAAATACTCAAAACATTTAGCAGATGTCTATTTAAATTATACAAAATGTGTGAATAAAGATTATGTTTTTACAGATGCAACAACCGCATCTTTAATCAAATATACTATCAATTCTTTTTTGGCAACAAAGGTTATTTTTTTTAATGAGATTAAAAATCTTTTCGAATCAACAGGTGCAAATGAATCATGGAGCAATTTTATTAAATATTTATCTAAAGACGAAAGAATTGGAAGTTCCCATATGGTCGTGCCTGGACACGATGGAAGGTTTGGTTTCGGTGGAGCATGTTTACCAAAAGATGCAAACGCACTTCTTAATTATTCTAAGTCTGTTAATGCTGATTTGAATTTGCTTCAAAACGTTATTAAAACTAATAATAAAATTAGAGCATCTTATGACAAAAAAACTCATCGTGAACATGAGCAGAATATCAATTATAATAATTTAGAAAAGGAGTAATAAATTTTTAGCCCGAGTGGTGGAATTGGTAGACACAAGGGACTTAAAATCCCTCGATAGAAATATCGTGCCGGTTCAAGTCCGGCCTCGGGTACCATTTATGAGCTAGATTAATACTATGACTTCCAAAGTAATTAAGACGGTGGCATGATTAAAAGGTTAAAGCCAAAATCAGAATTCAGTCGAAATGTATTGACTCTAATGACTGGCACAACTATAGCTCAAGCAATACCTATAGCAATAAGTCCAATCTTAACAAGGATATATACCCCTGAAGACTTTGGTTTATTTGCCCTTTTTTTAGCAATTACAACAATTATTGGAAGTATTGCAAACGGGCGATATGAACTTGCTATTATGCTTCCAGAAAAAGATGAAGACGCTATAAATATTTCTGCTTTAGGATTTATAATCTCCTCTTTCATTTCATTAATACTTTTAATTTTGGTGTTTTTTTTTAATGACTATTTTGTAAATATTATAGGAAGTGAGGAAATAGGATTTTGGCTTTATTTTGTCCCAATTACAGTATTCTTAATTGGACTTTGGAATGTATTAAATTACTTTAATAATAGAAAGAAGAATTATAAAGATCTAAGAAATGCAACTATCTTAAAGTCAATTGCATTAGCCTCTGTCAATTTATCTGTAGGATTATTAAAAAATGGAGTTACTGGACTTATAACTGGTGAAATAATCTCAAAAGTATTTGCAAATACAAGGTTATTAAAAAATATAATTAAGGATAAATTGCTAATATCAAAAATTACAAAAACAAAAATGAAATCTATGGCAAGGAAGTATAAAAATTTTCCAATAATATCATTGCCAAGCAGTTTCTTTACGGCTCTTCATCCAAACTTATTCTCAGTTCTTTTATCTTCATTATACAACGTGGCACTACTTGGGCATTATTATATGGCTCAGAGAGTTTTGGGATTGCCTGCAACCTTAATGGGTATTTCCATTGGGCAAGTTTTTTTTCAATCAGCAGTAAAAGAAAAAGAAAAAACAGGTGAAGCAAGAATTATTTTTAAAAGTACGGTAAAGAAGCTCTTTATTATAGCCTTACCTTTTTTTGTTGTATTATTTTTTGTTGTTGAAGATTTATTTGCATTTGTGTTTGGTGACAGCTGGAGGATAGCAGGAACTTATTCACAGATATTAATACCTTTATTTTTTATCAAATTATTATCATCACCAGTAAGCATGATAAACACAGTTTTTGAAAAGCAAATTTATGGCTTATATATAAGTATTATTTTGTTATTAAGTAATATAGGAATTATTATTGGAAGTTATTATTTTGAATTGGAGCCTATATCAATGTTTACAATCTTGAGCATTGTGCTTTTTATCGAATACTCATTATTCTTGATACACTATTACTTATTATCAGGTGGTGATTATATTTCAAGGATTTTTAGTGGAACCACAGATTAATTTTATAATTAATAATATGACAATTTTTGCGAAATTTAAATTTTTTACTTTATGAAATATCTTGTTATAGGGCTTGGTAATACAGGATTATCGATTTTATCGATGTTCAAGTATGCAGGTCTGGATGTTGAAGGTTATAACAGACCTGGAGCCAGCATAGACAATCTAAAATCAATGAATGAATGTAAAGTAGATGGCTTAATAGATTTTACGTTTAAAGTAGATTTTATTGTTGAAGATCTAAAAAAGGCATTAACTAGAGCTGATCTTGTTTTTGTTTGTGTGCCTGCTAATGAACATAAAAGTTTAGCAACTCTAATTTCAGAAAGCTGTCTTGAAGATCCAATACCTTCTATAATATTAGTTCCTGGTAGAGTCTTTGGATCTCTTAATTTTGGAAAATATCTCGGTTGCAATGTAACAGAAGCTCAAACAGTTCCTTATGCAGCTCGTCATGATGGAAAAGGTTTAATCTCTTTACTTGCAAAAAAAAGCAGAGTGATATACTCATCGCCTGATCCTGCTGCTTTAGAAGCTGTTGAAAAAAAGATGCCATCGTTTTTCAAAGATATCTTTTACACTGAAGAAAACTATAAAAAAGTAACAATGTCTAATGTTGGCTTAGTCTTGCATTGCACACCCCTAATATTTAATGCTGGTTTAATTAGTTATCCTCAAGAATTCCTTTTTTATAAAGATCTAGTTTCTAAAGAGATAGCTTTTTACATGCAGCAGATTGATCATGAGCGAATACTTATATCCAAAAAATTAGGTTTGTCTTTACAATCGGTACCAGATTGGCTCAATGAACAATATGGGGCAAAGAATACTTCTAATATATACAACGCACTTCATTCTACAGATGCTTATTTAGAGATTTCATCACCCAAGTCATTAAATCATCGATACCTTAATGAAGACCTTGTTTATGGCCTTGTTCCATTAGAAAATTTGGCGATTAATTTGGATTTGAGTGTGCCTTACATAACTAATTTAATAAATATTGCATGTATGCTTTTAAATAGCAATTTTAGAAATGACTATGAGGGCATTACACCAACCTGGAAGGAAATTGTATGATTTTTGGTTTTGTTAAGCCGCATGTTGATGCACATACTTTGGGAGTTGCAAGCATTGCAGGTTTATTAAGAGAGTCAGGCTATGAAATTCATATTTCTCCTTTGGAGGTTTCAAAGGCTGTAGAAAATGTTGATAATCCAGACAACTTTAAGACTATAAAACAGTGGATATTACAAAAAGAAATAAATTCACTTGGATTTAGCTATCGCCTAGATCCAAATGATGCCTTTTATATGTTTTCAAAATTGATTTCACTTATGGACAATGATGATGAATTAAGAAATCATAAAATTCAAAAAGTAACATTCGCTGGACTGCCAAAATCTTGCGAACTTGTTAAAAAAAAATTTGGAAAGAGGTTTGAATTATTTATTGGAGATGAATCCCCAATTGATTCTTTAAGAATTTGTGGTGTTCCTGATAATAGGATGCCAAAGTGGTTATTAGATCAGTCTTCATATGATTCAGATAGATGGGAAATGTCGCGAACATTAATAGAAGAAAAAGGTATTGAAGAATTTCCACCATTGCCAGATTTTGCTTATCCTGGATTCAAAACAAAAGATGATACTATTTTAAATAGAGTTGCAGCCTTGCAGAATAATAAGATTAATCTACCTTTATTAAGAGCCCATGTTGGACCGTATTCTGAAAATAGATTGGAGGCATTAGCTACCTTTCAAAATTGGTTGAAAGAATTAGATAAAGCAGGGCATTTAGATATTATTTCGGTTGGAGCCTCACAATTAACTCAAGAAATGTTTGGCAAGAATTGGGATGGACTTCAAAATGGCGGAGGTGTTCCAGTTAATAGTGAAAAAGAGTTTGAAGACATTAGATCAGCTGCTGGAGGAATGTTAGTGCGGTCCTATTCAGCAACAAATAATATTGCAAACTACTCCGCAATGCTTGAGAAAACATTAAATACTGCATGGCATGCGCTATCATTTTGGTGGTTTAATCTAGCTGATGGAAGAGGACCTTTATCAGTATACGAAACTTTAACCCAACACATTAAAGCGCTTGAAGTGATTGCTAAAAATAATAAGCCTTTTGAACCTAATATTTCACATCATTTTTCTTTTAGAGGTTCTGACGATTTATCTGGTATTGTTGCAACTTATTTGGCAGTTAAGATAGCAAAAAAAATTGGTATACGAGCTATTATTCTTCAAATGATGCTCAATACTCCAAAAATGATAAGCGGCATAGGAGATATTGCAAAGTTCAGAGTATTACTCTCATTGGTAGATGAGCTTAAAGATGATCAGTTTAATATAATTCCTCAACCTAGAGCAGGCTTGTCATATTTTTCTCCTAATATTGATAAAGCAAAAGTTCAACTTGGCTCGGTTTCAATGTTAATGACAGACCTATTGAAAAGAAAATCTCCAGAAATAATTCATGTTGTTAGTTATTCTGAGGCAGTAGAACTAGCATCGCCTCCAATCATAAATAAAAGTTCTCAAATTACTCGTAGATCAATTGCCACCTATCTCTCTGACCGAGACGCGCTAGATGTATTTTCACCAAGTGCTATGTCTATGGTTACAAACATGCATAATCAATTATTTTTACAAGCAAAAGCTATGATAAATCATATGGAAAGAAATTTCCCAAATCTTTATTCACCGGAGGGTTACTACAATATATACAAAGCTGGTTATTTTCCTGTGCCGCAACTTTGGCACTGTAGAGATGAGTTTAGATTTGCAACTAATTGGAAAACTAGGATATTTGAAGGTCAGATGTTAGTCTCAGACTCTGATGACAAGCCAATGGGTATAGATAAACGTCTTGGTATTATTGAATCAAATATACAAACCCTAAAAGCAACTAAAGAATTAAAATGAAACCCAAAGGATTTATTTTTGGTGGTTTTGTAAATGGTTTAGGACTAGTTCGATCTTTAGCAAAAGATGGCATTCAGTCTGATGTTTTTGACATCGAGCCATGTCTTGCTGCTCAATCTAAATCTGCTACATATATTCAATCACCATGTCCTGAAAATGAAGATGAATTTATACAATTTGTAATCGAAAAGGCAAAAAATCAAAGTTTAAAACCTGTTTGTTATATAACAAATGACATTTGGCTAGTTCCACTTCTAAAAAATAAGAAAAAATTACAGGAATTCATCCACTTTCCAATGTCTGACTGGGATGTAATTGAAAAATGCTATGACAAAGAATATTTAAATGATTTATGCAAAATGCATGAAATTCCTCATCCAAGATCATATTTTCCAAAGACTACAGATGAAATTATTAATAAATTGCCAGATTTTAATTTTCCATTAATACTAAAGCCTGTTGAAACTATTGGCTTTATGGAGAAATTAAATTGGGAATCAAGGAATAAAATTCTTAAAGATACTAATGATCTTCAAAAGGTTGTTTTAGAAATGGATAATGCGGGATTTAAGAGTAGAAGAATAATCTTACAAGAAGTTGTTCCCGGCGATGTAAAATCTCTTTATACTTTTACGTCTTATTCCAATAAAAAAGGAAAAGTTGTTGCTTGGTCAATTGGGCATAAGTTGCGTCAAATCCCGCCAGAAGCCGGAACAATCTCAGCAGGAAAAGTAATACCAAATTCAGATTTAGAGAAAATAGGTATTAATTTAATTGAGACTCTTGGTTTTCATGGCATCGCCAATACTGAATTTAAGCTTGATGACAATACTGGTGAATTCAAACTTATTGAAATTAATGCCAGGCCAGGTATGTGGAACTTGTCTGCATTAAAATCAGGCATAAACTTGCCTTTGTTGGCTTATGGTGACGCATGTGGACTTAGTGATTATAAATATAATGGCACCAACGACACAGAGTTAATATGGATTAATTCAATATATGATTTTATGTATTTTGTTGTAGGAATTGGATGTGAAAAAAAATTTAGGCACAATATGATTAATAGAATTAAAGAAAATAAAGGAAAAAAAGTTCAATCAATACTTTCTTTTTCTGACCCAGTACCCTATATTTGGACTATTCTTAAAACAATTAAAAAACGTATTTTTTAATATAAAAAAATAGTTTGAATTTAATATTCTGTCTATGAATAATTTCAAAATTAAAGGCCTTTTAATATTTACTTATATATTGTTTACTTCATTCTTAGGTACAGCAAATGCTCAAAATTTATCCAATGATTTAGAGGAAATTATTGTAAGCGCTTCTTTAATCCCAGTATCTAAAGATAAAACTGCTAATGCAATTACTGTTATTAATTATGATGGTATTAAAAATAGGTCTGTATCAAGCATAAGCGATCTTCTTCGTGATGTTCCTGGATTGGCTGTAAGCAGGAGTGGTGTACGAGGATCTCAAACTCAAATCAGAATTAGAGGAAACGAGGCGAACCATCTGCTTGTACTAATTGATGGTGTTGAAGCTAACAATCCAGGACAAAGTGATGAGCTAAATTGGGGCACACTTGTTGCAGCCGATATTGAAAGAATTGAAGTCATTCGTGGTCCACAAAGCTCAATGTATGGAAGTGATGCAACATCTGGAGTTATTAATATCACTACTAAAAGCGCATTAGAGCCTAAAAGCTTAAATATTTTCTCAGAGTACGGTAGTTTTACAACTCAAAATAATGGTGCTAGCGCTGGTTATAAAGATAATCGTTTAAGTGCTCGTATTGGATTAAGTCAAATTAAAACAGTTGGAGATAATATTTCTAGAACAGGCGCTGAGAAAGATGGCTATGAAAATAAAAATATAAATTTTAAATCTGGCCTAAAGATCAATGAGAGATTTAAAACAGAATTTACACTAAGAAGAACTGATGGTATGAATGAATATGATTCAGACAGTGACTTTGATGGATTAATTGAAGATCAGGACAAAGTGGCTAAATTTGAGAACACCATTATTGGTTTCAAAACAGACTATTCGACTGCAGATAGTATTAGGCAATATCAATTATCAATTTCGCAATCTAAAAATGAAAATAAAGACTTCAATGAAGGTACTCTTGGAACATTAACCTCGTCTGCTAAAGATCAAGTAAAATTTATTAGTTCATTTTTTTGGAATGAATTTAATCAAAGAATTTCAGTTTTAGCTGAGCATGAAAATGAAAAATTTTCACAGCGTGGAACTATAAATGATTATGGTGTTTATGGTATTTTTGATCCAAACCAAAATCAGAATAGAAAAACAAATAGCGTCTCTTTTGAATACAGATCTTATATATTAAACGATATTATTATCGGCATCAGTGCCCGTCATGACCGTAACTCGGAATTTAAAGATTCAAACACTTATAAATTTGAGACTATATACAACCTCAGTCAAGAGGTTGTGCTTAGAAGCTCTTATGGAACAGCTATAAAAAATCCAACCTTTACAGAGCGTTTTGGTTATTATACTAACTTTATTGGAAATCCTTACCTTCAACCAGAAAAATCTACTAACTGGGAAATAGGATATGATCAGAGCTTGAAAAATAGGAATTTTGTTTTTTCTGCAACTATATTTAATTCAGTATTAGATAATGAAATAGACGGTAATGCTTTGGATCCAATTACTTTTGGCTATACTGCAGTAAATAAATCTGGTCTAAGTAAGAGAAAGGGATTAGAGCTAAATTCAAGTAGCAAGTTAAACAAAAATTTAACCCTAAACTTTGCTTATACTTATACTGATTCGATTGAGTTAAACGGAATTAATGAATATCAAGACGAAGTAAGACGACCACGAAATATTTCTAGTTTGAATTTATTATGGCAACCAAATGATTCAATTAATATAAATACAAATATTCAATATAATGGTTCACAAAAAGATATAGTTTATCCAAAGAACGTAAAACTATCTGATTACACTATTGTTAACTTTAGTACAAATATAAATATTACTGACAAAATCGAGGGTTACATTCGATTAGAAAATTTATTTAATGAGAGCTATGAGGAGGTTTACGGTTATGAGGCCTTAGGTTTTGGAGCACATATTGGAATTCGATATAAGATGTAAATTTATTTTAAAAATATCTTACTGATATAATAAATTCCAAATTAATAAACATGTAATGAGCAATCAAAAAGATAATAAAAATATCATCCATAAGAAAAAAATGGAAAAGCTTAAGGAAGATGTTAATGCATCTATTAAAGCTGCCAACATTAAGAGGGGAGTTTCAATTCTTTTAACAGGAAATGGCAAAGGAAAATCAAGTTCGGCATTTGGAATGGTTATTAGATCACTTGGTTATAATTATAAAGTAGGCATTATTCAATTTATTAAAGGGCAACAGTCTTCTGGAGAAGAAATTTTTGTACGTGAAAGATGCCCATCTGTTACTTTTTATCAAATGGGTACTGGATTTACATGGAATACTCAGGACCGCTCATTAGATATTGCAGCAGCAAAGAAAACATGGGCTGTTGCAAGGGAAATGCTTAAAGATAAAACATATCATTTAGTTATATTAGATGAATTGACTTATATGTTAAGTTTTAAATATCTTGACGAAAACATAGTCATAGAAGCTCTTAAAAATCGTCCTAAAAATCAGTCAGTTGTTGTGACTGGAAGAGACGGTAGTTCAACCTTAAAAGACTGGGCAGATACAGTCTCCGACATTAAAGAAACAAAGCATGCTTTTAATGCAGGGGTAATGGCTAGAAAAGGAGTTGATTTTTAGATTAGATTATAATTTGTGAAGATAAAATATCTTTTACTTAGCAAGGATTCCAAATGTTAAAAAACTTAGCCTTATTTATTATTTTTATAGCAGCAAGCAGGTTTGTTGGCCTGCCACCAAACTTTTCACCCTTAATCGCCCTAGCAGTCTTCATACCAAGACTTTCAGATAATCTTTCAATTCAACATCTTCTTCCAGTCTCAATAGTTGCAATTACAAATCTATTTTTAGAACCTGTAAATATGATTATCTTAATTTCAATACTTTCTGTGTTCTTAATAACCCCAGCTATAACTAGATATAGCAATAATTTATTTTTTGGTACAGTAAATACATTATTAATTTGGCATTTTTTTGTAAATGGTGCTGTGTGGATTACCTCCGGAGGATCAATTATTGAAACATATATTGCTGCTTGGCCTTTTGACTTTAAACTTGCAATAAGCACGGGTTTGTATGTTTTGTTGTTTTATTATGCAGAAAGACTGTGGAAGAATATATCTAAATCAAATATGAAATTTTTTGACTCGTTTAGAAATAAAAATGAATAAAGAAAGTTTTTTCAACAACCTCAGCAATATTTTTGATAAACCAAATATAAAAACTGATATCTCAAATAAAAAGAAATATCGAAATGATTGGTCTACAAATTTTGACTCAGATCCTTTTGCCATCGTCTTTCCTAATGAGATCGAACAAGTTATTAATGTCGTCAAGCTTTGTAATGAATTTAATTATCCCTTAATACCGTCTGGAGGAAGAACTGGTTTATCAGGTGGAGCTTCTGCATTATCAAATGAGTTGATAGTTTCTTTTGATAAAATGAATAGAATATTAGACTTCGATGAGTCTTCAAAGACAGTTCTGTGTCAGCCTGGGCTAATAACTCAAAATCTTCAATCGTTTGCTGAGAAAAATGATTTATATTATCCAGTTGATTTTTCTTCATCAGGATCTTCATAAATTGGCGGCAATATTGCTACAAATGCTGGAGGTATAAGAGTAATTAAATATGGCTCAACATCAAAATATGTTGCGGGATTAGATGTTGTGACAGGAAATGGCGATCACTTATCTTTAGATGATATGTTAATTAAAAATGCAACTGGACCTAATATAAAAAATTTTTTTATAGGATCTGAAGGTATATACGGATTAACTACATCATGCAGAATGCAATTAATAAAAAAGCCAGATGAGACTAAGGTGGTACTTATCGGATTTAATAATCTTTCATCATTGGATGAAATCACTAATTTAATTTTAAAATTTGATGTTGAGGCTATAGAATTCTTTACAAAAAACTCACTTAATCAAGTTGAAAAAGAATTTAAAAATATAGATACAAACAATTTGGATAATGATTATTATCTAATAATTGAAATTTACTACCAAAAAGAATTTACAGAGGATTTAGAAAAAATTTATAACGCACAGCTTGCTGAAGAAATAATCATTAGCACAAATAACTCACAGAAAGAGTCTATTTGGCAATATCGATTATTAATATCAGAAAGTATTTCAAGAAGCTCTCCTATAAAATTTGATGTTGCAGTCCCATTAAAAAATGTAACTAGATTAATTTATGAACTTGAAACACTCTTAGAAAAAAATAAGTTTTATACTTTAATTCTATTTGGCCATTTAGGTGACGGGAACCTACATATTAATATTATAAAAAATACTGAATTTGCTGAAAGTAAAGATATTTCACTAATACAAAAAAATATTAAGGAAATTATTATTAACTTAGGTGGGACACTAAGCGCAGAACATGGAATAGGTGCAAATAAGTTACAAGAATTTATGAATCATGAAAGCAAAATAAAAATTGGAATCATACAAAATTTAAAAAAATATTTTGATCATAAAAAAATACTTAATCCTGGAAAACTAGTTGAATAGTTTAAATGAAAAAATTTTTGAAAATTTTTCTCAAATTTTCATCTTCAAAAATTACTAACAAATCATGATACAATGTTTCTGTTTTAATAGAATGAATTTAAAAAATTATTTTTCAAGAATATTAAAAAAAACCAGTAGATTATATGAGTCAAGATCACAATATTAATCATTTTAATGATGAAGTTGATTTAAGGGAATTAGCAAATATTATTTGGTCTAAAAAAATTCTTATTGTAAGTATTACTTCCTTATTTGCCATTTTTTCAGTTATCTATTCTTTATACTTGCCTGATGTTTATAAATCATCAACTCTTTTAGCACCAACCTCACAAGAAGGTTCTTCATCTAATCTTGGCGGTTTCGCTGGATTGGCAAACATGGCTGGCGTAAGCTTACCGACTGGAAATATTTCCAAGGGTCAAATAGCAGTAAAACGAATTGAATCTCATGAATTTTTTTCAAAATATTTCTTACCCAATATAGATTTAGAAAATCTTATGGCTGTTAAAGATTGGCAGCCACAGAGAAATACTATTTCATATGATAAGAAAATCTTTGATTCAGACTCAGGCACATGGGTAAGAAACGTATCTTTCCCAAAAACAAAAAAACCTTCGTCTCAAGAGTCATTTCGGGAATATAAAAGGATTTTAAGTATTGATGAGGACATAGAAACAGGCCTTGTTTACCTTTCTATAAAGCATGAGTCCCCGTATATTGCAAAAAAGTGGGTTGATATCATTATTTATAATATTAACGAATGTATGCGAGAAATTGATAAAGAAGATGCACAAAACTCAATTGATTTTTTAAGCGAGTCAATAAAAACCACAAACAGTCAATCTATTAAATTAGTTTTTTCTAGGTTAATGGAGAGTCAAATGCAAACTCTCATGCTTGCTTCTTCAAATGACGCATATGTTTTTAAAATAATTAATTCACCTATAGTAGCTGAGGAAAAATCAGAACCTAATAGGGCTTTGATATGTGTAATTGGCACGATTTTAGGAGCGTTATTTTCAGTAATAATTGCTTTGATATCTCATTTCAGAAAAGTTGCAAAATAATTATTCAGTCATTGCTATGTTGAAGTTGGTACAATCTTTTAATATCCCTAATTTATCTAAAATAGTTAAAGGTGGTTTAAGTGACATCAAATAAACGCATATTTGTTACAGGATCATCAGGTTTTATTGGTTTTCATCTTTGCAAGTTGTTATTAAGTCAGGGGTTTCGAGTTCATGGCTATGATGGAATGACAGACTATTATGATGTCACTCTAAAAGAAAAAAGACTTTCGATACTAAATACGCAATCTAATTTTAGCTTTACTGAAGGAATGCTTGAAGATAGTGATCTTGTGAACTCTGAGTTTCAGAAGTTTAATGCAGATATAGTTGTTCACTTGGCTGCACAAGCAGGTGTAAGGTATAGTCTAAAGAATCCTCGTGCTTACATTGATTCAAATATAGTTGGCACATTCAATATTATGGAGGCATCACGTTTAAATAATATAGAACATTTACTCATGGCTTCAACTTCTTCAGTATATGGAGCCAATGAAAAAATGCCATTTGTTGAGACTGATAAAGCTGACACACAGCTAACGATTTATGCCGCTACAAAAAAGTCAAATGAAAGTATGGCTCATTCAAATGCTTATTTATATAAAATTCCGACTACAATGTTTAGGTTTTTCACTGTTTACGGACCATGGGGTAGACCAGATATGGCTTTGTTTAAGTTTACCAAAGGGATTCTAGATAATGAAAAAATTGACATATACAATAATGGCGAAATGCACAGAGATTTCACTTATGTTGATGATTTAGTTAAGGGCATAAGATTATTATTTGAGGCTGTGCCCGAAACAGGAAATGCAGTTAGTGATATGGATAACATTTCAAACGTAGCTCCGTTTCGTGTTGTAAACATTGGGAATTCAGATAAAGTAAAACTCATCGATTTTATAGAAATCATTGAGTCGGAACTTGGACAGAAAGCACAGAGGAATATGATGCCCATGCAAGTTGGAGATGTTAAAGATACTTTAGCTGATGTTTCTCTGCTTAAAAGTTTGACTGGATTTACTCCAAAAACAAACATAAAAAAAGGCATTTCTGAGTTTATAGGATGGTATCGAGATTACTATAATGTCTGATGTCAAAAAACATAAATTATCTTTAAAAGATGCAAAACTAGCAGTAATTGGGCTTGGTTATGTTGGATTGCCTTTGGCTGTTGAGTTTGGTAAAAATAGATTTGTAACTGGCTTTGATGTAAATGTTGATAGAATTAAAGAACTTAAAAATGGTTTCGATTCCACATTAGAAGTAAATGCAAATGAATTAAAAGATTCTGATAAATTGGAGTTTTCAAGTAATTTAAATGATATAGCCGATTGCAATGTTTATATCGTGACAGTTCCAACACCAATTGATGATGAAAAACGTCCAGATTTAAGACCATTAATTAAAGCAACTAATACTATTGGACAGGTTCTAAAGAAAGGTGATGTTGTTATTTATGAATCAACTGTATATCCAGGTGCAACAGAAGAAGATTGCATACCAATTCTAGAAGAAATATCTTGTTTAAAATATAATTTGGACTTTTATGCTGGATACAGTCCTGAGAGAATAAATCCAGGTGATAAAGCTCATCGCCTTACAAATATTATAAAGGTTACTTCAGGATCCACTCCTGAAGTTGCAGATTTTGTCGATAGACTTTATTCTTCAATAATTGATGCTGGAACTCACAAGGCTGAATCAATAAGAGTTGCTGAAGCTGCAAAGGTAATTGAAAATACACAACGTGATTTAAATATAGCTCTTATCAATGAGCTTGCTCAAATCTTCAATAAGATGGATATTGAAACTGAAGCAGTATTAAATGCAGCTGGTACGAAATGGAATTTTTTACCATTTCGTCCAGGATTAGTTGGAGGTCATTGTATTGGGGTTGACCCATATTATTTAACACACAAGGCAGAGGCTATAGGGTATAGTCCAAATATTATACTCTCAGGTAGACGTCAAAATGATTTGATGGGCTCATATGTTGCTGACCAATTAACTAAATCAATTTCAAAAAAGGGAATTCAATTAACCAAAGCTAAAGTGTTAGTTATGGGCCTTACTTTTAAAGAAAATTGTCCAGATCTAAGGAATACTAAGGTTATAGATGTAATTTCTAAACTTGAGGATTCAGGACTAATTGTTGATGTTTGGGATCCCTGGGTTAACAAAAATGAAGCACAAAATGAGTATGGTATATCTCCAATTGAGACCCCAGAGATTGGCTCTTATGATGGAATAATTATAGCTGTTGCTCATGAAGACTTTATTAAGATGGGTGAAAATGGAATACGTAAGTTCGGAGCTAAAAAGCATGTACTTTATGACTTAAAGTATATACTATCCGCAGATGAAAGCGATTTGAGGCTTTAAAAGGGGAATTATGAAAAATTTTGCTTTGATTGGGGTTTCTGGGTATATAGCTCCAAGGCATATGGCAGCTATAAAAGATACCAACAATGATCTAATCGCGGCATTAGACCCTAATGATTCTGTCGGTATTATTGATAGCTATTTTCCTAATTCATCATTTTTTACAGAATTTGAAAGGTTTGATAGGCATATTCATAAAGAGAAAAGAAAAGGAATAAAAATTGATTATGTTTCCATATGTTCACCAAATTATTTACATGATAGTCAAATACGGTTCGCTTTAAGATCAAGCTCAGATGTTATATGTGAAAAACCTCTCGTTTTAAATCCATGGAATATTGATGGCTTGAAAGAAATTGAAGAAGATACAGGAAAAAAAGTTAATACTATTCTTCAGCTTAGAGTTCATCCAACAATTATAGAGTTACGAAATAAGGTTAAAAAAGGTTCATCAGATAAAAAATATGATGTTGATTTAACCTACATAACTTCTCGAGGAAAATGGTATTTAAGGTCTTGGAAGGGCGATGTAACAAAATCTGGAGGCATTGCAACTAACATTGGCGTTCATTTTTTTGATATGCTTCATTTCATTTTTGGCGATTTGCAGGAGAATATTGTTCATCAGAGCTCTGAAACAATGGCTGCAGGATTTTTAGAGTATGAACATGCTAGGGTTCGCTGGTTCCTTTCTATTGATTACAAAAATATACCTGAAGAAATTAAAAATAAAGGACAAAGAACCTTTAGATCGATTACAGTTAACGGAAAAGAGCTAGAGTTTTCAGATGGATTTACTGATCTTCATACACGTAGTTATGAAGAAATTCTTGCTGGAAACGGTTTTGGATTAGAAGAAAATAGAGTTTCCATTGAAACCGTCTCAAGTATTAGAAATGCTATACCTATAGGTTTAAAAGGTAACTATCATCCAATCTTTAGAAAATAATATGTCTACTTCTATACACCCAAGCGCAACTATTGATAAAGGAGCTCAAATTGGCGAAGGTTCGCGTATTTGGCACTATGTTCATATATGCAGCGGGGCTGTTATTGGCAAAAATGTATCAATGGGCCAAGGCGTTTTTGTTGGGAACAAAGTAACGATTGGTGATAATTGTAAAATTCAAAATAATGTATCTGTCTATGATAACGTTCATCTTGAAGATGGTGTTTTTTGTGGTCCTAGTATGGTCTTTACCAATGTGTATAATCCACGCTCATTAATTGACAGAAAAAATGAGTATAAAGATACAATGGTATCTCGAGGAGCGACACTTGGCGCAAATTGTACGATTATTTGTGGTGTAAGTATTGGTAAATTTGCATTTATTGGAGCAGGTGCAGTTGTTAATAAAGATGTAAAACCTTATGCTCTGGTTGTCGGTGTGCCCGGTAAACAAATAGGTTGGATGAGTGAATATGGTGAACAGATTCCTTTGCCTTTGAAAGGAAATGCTGTTTATGAATGTAAGAAAACAGGACATGTTTATGAACTTGTGGATAAAAATTTATTAAAGCAAAAATAATGGAAATCCCATTTATTGATCTTAAAAGTCAATTCGATATATTAGGTGAAGATATCCAATCATCAATAAATGGTGTTCTAGAGCATGGTAAATTCATAAATGGCCCAGAGGTAAGTGTTTTTGAGCAAAAACTTAAAGAATTTACTTCTGCAAAGTATGCCATTACTTGTGCAAACGGCACTGACGCTCTATCAATATCCCTAATGGCATTAGATTTAGGTCCAAACGATGCTATTTTTGTACCGTCTTTTACATACATTGCTAGCGTTGAATCTATTGCTTTAATTGGTGGTATCCCATACTTTGTTGATGTTGCTGAAGATTATAATATTTGTTCTGAAAGCCTAGAAACTGCAATTGAAGACGCAAAAAAAAATAAACATAATCCTAAAATAGTCATTCCAGTTGATTTATTTGGAAAGCCATCAATCTCTGATAAGTTAGATATCCTAATCAAAGAAAATAATTTAAAAGTAATATATGATTCTGCACAAAGTTTTGGATCATCCTATAAAGATAAAAAGATTGGTAACTATGGCGACATTACAACGACAAGTTTTTTTCCGGCAAAACCATTAGGATGTTATGGAGATGGAGGTGCGATATTTACAAATGATAGTGATATTGCTGGATTAATTAGATCTATTAAAAATCATGGAATGGGCAAGCACAAATATGAACATATTAATATCGGAATGAATTCAAGGCTTGATACTATTCAAGCAGCTATACTTATTTCTAAAATTAAAATTCTTAGTGACGAAATTATTAAAAGGAATGATATAGCAAAATATTATAATGAAAATTTAAAGGGCTATAGTTACCTTTTACCAAAATTATCCATGGAAAAATCTTTTGCGTGGGCTCAATATACGCTGCGACATAAAAAAAGAGATATGGTTATCAAATTTTTAAATTCAAAAGGCATACCAACAGGAATTTATTACCCTCTTCCACTTAATCAGCAACCTGCATATAAAAACTGTTATGTTGTTAGTTCAGGCGTAGAAAATACTGAAAGATTTTGCAAAGAAGTTTTTAGTATCCCAATGAGTCCATATTTAAAAAAAGAACATCAAGAATATATCATCGAGCACTTGATATCTGAAAGTTATTAGTTACTAATTAATCATGTTGAATGTAAAAATACCTAATTTCTGTAAAAACGAAATACTTTATTCTTTAGAGCTTATTCTTGGTGAATTTTTGGGATTAAGTTTTGATACTGAAGTTCACGATAACAGATATATCAAAATTTCAAAGAAAAATAATTTAGGTGAAATAACATTAGATTCTAGTTTTTTTGAAAAGGCAAAGAACTCTTGGTTAAAAGGTAATTCTATGCCAAAACTTCCTCTTAAATATTGGATACCCGCTGATGATGGTCTAGATTTTAACTTAGTCGAAAAAAAATTACCTGTAATTTATGGTGAGCCGGGGTTGATTAAGAAAGATAAACATTTTCATATAAATATTGATATTTTTGGAAGTGCTTTTTTTATGTTGTCACGTTATGAGGAGCTTATTTCCGATATTCGTGATAATCATAATAGATTCCCAGCAAGTGAATCATTGTCTTTTAAGGCAGGATTTTTAGATAGACCAATAATTAATGAGTATATAGAAATTTTGAAGGATTGTTTGACTATCTTATGGCCCGATTTAATTCTAATGCAGAGAAATGCTAATAACTTTATAACATGTGACGTGGACTGGCCATATGAGCCAACATTATATTCATCTAAATCTATGGTGAAGAAATTTATAAAAACATTAATTTTGGATAAAGACATCAAAGGCGCTTTAAAGGCAATATATTCATATATATTAGTTAAGTTGAATTTAAGTAATCGAGATCCCAATAAAGATGGCATTGAATGGATTATGAAAATTAATGAATTATATGGCAATCGTGTTGCTTTTTATTTTATTACCCACAACACATCAAACTTAGACACACTCAAAGATGAAGAATTTGATTCACCTGAGATGAGAAAGTTATTTAAAGAAATTAACAAAAGAGGTCATGAAATAGGTGTCCATCCAGGATATGAAACATATAATAATCCTATAAATTTTAAAAAAACTGTTGATAAAATAAGAAAAATAATCAATGAAGAGTCTATAGATCAAAAAAATATAGGTGGTCGTCAGCATTTTTTAAGATGGGATATGTCTCAAACCCCAAAACTCTATGAAGCAAACAATCTGATTTATGATTCTACTTTGTCATATGCTGACATGGCAGGATTTAGATGTGGAATATGTTATGAATATACTATGTACGATTTAATTGACAGAAGACCAATGGATCTTAAACAAAGGCCTTTGATAATTATGGAATGTAGCATTATTGCTAACAGATATGAAGGACTCGGTTATAGTGATGAATCTATATCTCGTTTTGAAAATTTTAAAAATATTTGCCATCAATTTAATGGAACCTTTAATCTGCTTTGGCATAACAGTCACCTGAAAAATAGTAATGACAAAATATTTTATGAAAAGCTTATTAGATAATGATTAATAATATATAAGTTAATAATTTGTCTAAGAATCTTATATAAATGTTATTATAGGAATTAATTTTTATTCACTTTGGAAATAGGAAATAATTATGTTGCGGATAATGACCATTGTTGGTGCTAGACCGCAATTCGTAAAAGTTGCCAGTATCTCAAAAGTTATTGCTGAAAATGATGGCATATCAGAAGTTCTTGTTCATACAGGCCAACACTTTGATCAAAACATGTCAGATATATTTTTTGAAGAAATGGCAATTCCAAAACCAGATTATAATTTAAATATACATAGCGTAGGCCATGGTGCCATGGTGGGCAGACAGCTAGAAGCAATCGAAAATATTTTAATAAAAGAAAAACCCGATTTGGTCCTCGTATATGGCGATACTAACTCTACACTTGCAGGCTCACTAGCTGCAGCTAAGCTTAATATTCCTGTTGCTCATGTTGAAGCAGGTCTTCGAAGTTTTAATCGCATCATGCCTGAAGAAACAAATAGAGTGCTTACAGATCATTTATCTGATTTATTGTTTGCACCGACTCAAAATGCAAAAAAAAATCTCATAGCTGAAGGAATTTCCAGTGATAAGATTTTTATGATTGGCGATGTGATGTTAGACGCGTCTTTACTCTTCAGAAAAAAATCAAAAAAACCATTATGGTTTGATGATCTTAGGATACCTCTAAATGATTTCGTTTTGACAACAGTACATAGGGCTGAAAACACTGATAACTTTGACCGACTTAACAGTATTTTCAATGGTTTAGCGTCTTCAAATGAAGAAATAATTTTACCCCTGCATCCAAGAACGAAAGATCGTTTAAAAGAACATAAAATCAAGATAACAGAAAATATTCATGTTGTTAATTCAGTGAGCTATCTTGAGATGATCTGGCTCGAAAATAATTGTCGAATTATTTGCACAGACTCAGGTGGTGTTCAAAAAGAAGCATATTTTTTTGAAAAACCATGTGTAACGATGAGGGATGAAACTGAATGGGTTGAACTTGTAGAAGAGGGATGGAACAACCTAGTTGGAACTTCTAGCAATGCTATTTCTAATGGGATAAAGATAGCCACTAAACCTGATCAAAATAATTTTCTATATGGACACGGCAATGCTGCTAACGAAATAGTTGATATCATTATAAACACTCTCGTTAGTTTAAAGGATTCATCATGATGAATGTAAGGCTATACTGAATTGAAAATTTTATTTATAACATATTTTTTTGCTCCCTATAATTGCATTGGTGCTGTCAGAACAACTCGAACTGTCGAGAAACTTATTGATATGGGTCACGATGTAAAGATAATATCAGCCAAAGACCAACATTTAATGAGCAATTTATCAACTTCAGTACCTGAGACACATATTAAAAGAACAAGTTGGCTTGATCTTGAAAAACCAATTTATTCAATACTTGGAAGCAATAAAGTTTCTTCAGTTAAAAAAAATTCACACAAAGGCTCTTTTGCAAGTAAATTATTAAATTTAACAAATGCAATTTTTCAAAGAGTTATATCAATGCCGGATAAGTATATTGGCTGGTATTCTTTTGCCGTGAAAGAATCAAAAGAAATCATAAATAAAGGTTGGGTGCCTGATGTAATATTTGCTTCAGCCACCCCATATACCTCATTGATAGTTGCTAAAAAGATTTCAAAATATTATGACATTCCATGGATTGGTGAATTGAGAGATCTTTGGTCAGATAACCACTATGGTTATGGTTGGTGGATAGATAAGAAATTTGAAAAATCAACCTTAAAAACTGCATCTGCTTTAGTTACTGTATCCGATACTCTTAAGAAAGTGCTTGAAAAAAAATATCCTAGAATTTCAGTTCATACTATTCAAAATGCATTTGATGAAAAAGATTTTTTGCCTGTTCATCAAAAGAATGTAACTTCAGAAATAATAAAGATTGTATATACCGGTGCAGTCTATTCAGGAAAAAGAGATCCCAGTCCATTATTTATAGCTCTTAAACAAAATGAGGACATAAGAAAATCTATTCATGTAGATTTTTATGGTAACGATTTAGGTTATATTGATTTTTTAGTTAAAAAATATAATTTATTTGACTGTGTTTATGTCAATGGCCCTGTTTCAAGAGAAGCTGCACTTAAATATCAACAGGAAGCATCAGTTCTTTTGCTGCTTACATGGGATAATCCAAAAGAAAAGGGTGTGCTGACTGGCAAACTTTTCGAATATATTGGATCATCAAAACCAATATTATTGATTGGCGCATTAAAAGATGAAGCATCAAAACTAATTTCAGAAAACGGCCTTGGAGTTGCTTCAAATTCACCTTCAGAAATAATTCAATTTCTTAAAAATCTTATCAAAAAGGACTTTAATATAAACATCAAAAGTAGAAAAAGATTTGAAAGGACTCAACAAGTAATTAATTTACAAGATATATTTTATGAAGTTACTAATTCCTAGTTTTAAAATCAATCCAGTTGAATTTTTTTTAGGATTGGGTCTAGGTTTTGGCTATATGACTTCTCTTCGTTTTTTTGGACCAGTAGGAATAGCAGAATTAATGGTTTTAGCAGCATTGATTTTTCTATTTAAAAATTATGGACGAAGTCTATTTAGATACGAGAAAAGTTTAGCTGGTTTTTTTAAAGCATATATGATGCTGGCAGTCTTCATTTTATTACCATTGATGACGGCAATAACTATTATATTTATTGGGCTCCCAACTAAACCACAATATATTATCTCTTTTATGATGGGAATAACTTTAGCTTTTCTTATAGTTGAGTCTCTCAGAGCAGAATATATAAAAATGTCTAACGTAGTTTTATGGTTTGCTCTTGCTTATATCCTAGGTAATATTCTAACTTTATTGTTTTTTCCTTCGACGCTTGAATCAGATAGATATACTGGAGCTGCTAATAATCCTAACCAGCTAATGTTTTATGCATCTTCATTATCTTTGTTGATGGTCATTTACATACCTAGGCTTTCAATTTTTCTTATGCCAATTGTTATTTGGATAACAATGAAGTCTGCTAGTGATGCATATTTATTAACGTTAGCAGTAACTATAATTATTTATTTCTTGATTATTATTTTATTTAGTGGGAAATATTCTTTCGGAGTTGGATTATTGTTATCGATAATAGCAGGGGTATCCATGCTTTACTTTATTTTGTTAAATTACTTCGATCAAATATCTTTAATATGGTCGACAGCAGATCAAGGCGGTTCTAGATCATCTTTGATGTTGAACGCGTTTGAGGTTATGTTTACATCACCATTTTTAGGTTATGGCACTGGTAATTTTAGTGGGATAAAGAGCGCTTTTGAATCTTGGGAGGCTCACAATACTTTTCTAGATTTTGGTATGCAATTCGGAATGATTTTTCCTGCTATAATTTATTTTGTTTTTTTTGCATTTTTATTTAATAGAATTAAAAATGGTTTTTATGTGCAAGCTGCCTTCGTCGCAGCATTTATTGTTTCTGGCTTATTTCATTTCTCAGGTCGCCATTTCTTTTTCTGGGTAGAATTCGCAATATTTTACTATTATGTTTTTTATGAAGAAAAAAAAGTGATAGAAAAAGAAGCAAATTTTAAAGAGGAGTACCTTTAGTAATGTGTGGTATAGCTGGCTTTTCTGGTACTGTGATTGACCCATCAAAATCTCTTAGTATGATGATCAAAACGATAAGCCATCGAGGTCCTGATGATAGTGGCCTATGGTTTGATAATAATACTCAAATAGGTTTAGCTCATTCACGATTATCAATTCTTGATCTTAGCTCGGCAGGACACCAGCCTATGCAATCTAAATCAGGAAGATATATTATTATTTTTAATGGCGAGATTTATAATCACAAAAAAATCTTAAGTGAGCTTGAGTTGGTTTCGACAATCAAGATGGAAGGTCATTCAGATA
>MDTG01009951.1_pt1 | contig 22458 bp, 24 predicted proteins | sample 811421 | NCBI WGS metagenome assembly MDTG01 (sample SAMN05326645, study PRJNA326480) | marine metagenome | isolation source: seawater | place: Pacific Ocean: South East | collected 2011
GAGCATTTTTGAGCATTTGGTGTTTTTGGGTTTTTTCGTGCTGAGTGAGCAAAAAACGCCTTTTACAACCATAGTCGCAGATTTCACAATAAAACTTCCATTTTTTATTACCATTCGAGGCAGGTGCATATTTTTGCATATTTTATATGCTATATATGAGCATTATATGCACATCCCTAAACCCTTTTAAAATTGTCGATTAGTGCCTTTTTTTCAGCCCTACATGACCTTCCTACATAAAAAAATGAGATTTTAATAAAAATTACCTAGGGCGTCTAAGTAAATGTAAAAAAATACACGTTTTCAAAACCCAAAAATAATTTCCATATTTGGACATCTAGAATCTTAAAATATCCCAAATTGACTTTCAAAAACAATGAAAAACTTAAAATATTTTGCTACACCTACATAAATGTATATTTACATAATATCATATGCTACATATTATGTAAGTCAATAATTATATATTTAGTTTAGATAAACGATCTGCAAGTGTAGCTTTTGTGCCAGATACTTTGCAACCGTTAGCCTTAAGCGTTTCTTTCAGTTCAATCACCTTCATAGAATTAAATAATTTCAATGCCTTATCATTAAGTTTATCTTTAGTGATTCTAATTTTTGTGGCAGTTTGCTTTTTACGCTGTACCATGCTCCAATGTTTACAACATACTGGGCCATATTCACTATCAAAACCATTGCAGCCACATTTCTTACCTTTATTTTTACCACTTTTGTATTCATATTCACATGAACGATGTTTAATACAACATGTTTTAGATGCAACGTATTTGGGTAATGGTACACCAACATATGTATTTGGTATTATAGGCAATAGCTTGTTGAATATCTGTCTGCAGTAAGGACAACATATTTGTCGATACCCTAGATATCTAGTCATTGACTTTACATTTTTTGGATTCTTTAGATTAATAGTCTCTAGACAAAGAGGTTTGTAGTTGAACTTGTGTCCGCATGGTAATGTAATATAGTTTTTTGTCAATGGTTCTCTAGTCAACTCACATAATTCTTTTCCAATAACCTGATTATCATCTGACTCATCATCTAGTTCTTTCCAAAAATCAAAATCTCCTTCGATTATAATATTTCTCTCAGAACTCATAGTATAATTACAATAAATACGTTCTCTTTATATAATACTAGATGTCGTTAAAGCAAGCTTGGGGAAATGCATGCTGGTACTTATTCCATACTCTAGCATACAAATTGAAAAATGATAGAGTGGATTTAGTGCCACAAATACTTGCAAATATAAGATATGTTTGTGCGAACCTTCCATGTCCAGATTGTAGTGCACATGCGATAGAAACAATGAAGACCCTTAGACATGATAGAATAAAAACCAAAGATGCTCTTATACAAGTTCTACACCAATTTCATAATGTGGTTAATAAAAAAACTGGTCAAGCGTTTTTCACAAGACAAGAGCATGATGAAAAGTATGATAAGGCCAGAACAGACGCAATATGTTCTAATTTCATTCGTGTGATGCAAAGTAGATTTCCAACAAACGAACGAGGTATTGTTAATGATCTCCAACGAAAAATTATGGTGAAACATATCCATGACTTTATAACTAAAGAAAGATCCGCATTTAATGATTAAGCTATGCTTTCTGAAATGAGTTTTCCTCCTTTGTAAACAGAGCACTTGAATGTTTGTTTTGAAGGTCTTTCACAACGAACAGCGTTGCTATCAACTTCATCAAAATAAAGAAGATTATCAGCTCCTACTACATGAAACAAAGTGTACCATAGAGATCCAAATATAAAACCTACTAATCCACCAAGAACAGCTCCTCCAATGGTTGTGCAGCTATTATTAACTCTTGTGATTGAATCAACTACATACATAGATAAAAGAGCAACTATTACTGCATAGTTCATTTGATTATTAAATCTCATGGGCAAGAACAAGTATGCAAATGTAAACATAATAAAGAGTGAAGAAGACGCTGGACTATTATAGCGATTCAAGAAAGGTATATCAATTATATTGCATGTTGTTGATGCAGATGCAGATGATTCGCTTTTTAACATATTCTTGATTGGGATATTGAGAAACGTTGCTAGTAACACACCAGCAATGAAGATAATACCTTTAACATTTTGGTTCATAAATGACAACATCAACATAAAGAACGATATCAATATAGGTGTTAGAGCTGACATCAATTGCATGATGTTAGACATAGATAGTTCGATTCCACCTGCCATAATATATATACAGTTGAGATATATTATTGCAATTGCAATTGTCTATACTTATTCCTCTACAAATACAATGTCAAGCACCTGGTCAATTGTTTCAACTTCTACAAAAGCTATGCCATCTACTACAGGTTTATCCTTGTATTTCTCCATGAAATCATTGAAGTCTTTATCATTTTCCTTGGGATAGATGAATGTTTTTACACCCGCTTTGATACCTCCTAAAATCTTGAGATCTAAACCGCCGATTGCTGTTACCATACCTTGGAGACACATTTCACCAGTGATAGCGACATCATGTCTAATTTTCTTATTTACAAGGAGACTGTATATTGCAGTAGTAATTGCAGTACCAGCAGATGGTCCATCCTTAGGAGTTGCTCCTTCGGGTACATGAATATGAATGCCTTGCATTTTAGATGTATCACCCTTCTTTATCAACTCACCCATTTTCTTATCACCAAGGTGTTTATATGCTAGTTGACATGCTAATGTTTTAGCCATGGTCATACTCTCCTTCATTACATCTCCTTGCATGCCAGTTAGTTTTAGATCAAGGAAGTTATGTGAGGGTACAAAAGAAACCTCGATGGGTAGAACCCCGCCTCTACCAAGAGCATTTGCCCACAATCCAGATATCAACCCGGCTCGAGGAGTGGTATGAATCTTCTTTGATCTGATTTCATGCCTATCCTTCAGGTATTTATTTTTGACATCATCGATTGTAACTTCAATCGGTAAATCCATATTCGCATCATTGCTTTGCAAAACAGAAAGGTTAATCTCTCCAACTATCTCAAACAATATCTCCTTGAGCTTTCTTACACCAGGCTCACATGTATACTCCTCAACAATATACTCAACAACTTCGTCGCTTATGTTGATTACATCAACGAGCCCCATTTTGCTATAAATCTCTGGGAATAAATAATCACGTGTGATAGTTAGTTTGTCTTCTAATGATAAGTGATCAAACTTAACTCGGTGTATGCGATCAAGTAGAATACGGTCAATTGCATCAACATCATTGTAAGAGAATACAAATAATGCTCTTGATAGATCAAGATCTACTCCAGTAAAATATTTATCTTGGAAAGTATCATTTTGTGTTGGATCGATGAGATGAGTAAGAATACCAATTATTTCCTTACCATGTTCTGTCCTGCTAACTTTATCAAGCTCATCAATGAATATAATAGGATTCATACACTTTGTTTCCATGAGGATATCCACAATTCTACCCCATGTAGATCCAACATAAGTATAATTATGGCCATCAAGAGTACTGGCATTAGAAGATCCACCTACAGCAATAAATGCAAAAGGTCTAGATACATCATTATCATCTTTAAGGCATTGAGCAATGCCTTTTTTTGCCAGTGAGGTTTTTCCAACACCTGGAGGTCCTTCAAATCCAAAACAATATCCTGTCTGCTCGCCGTTAATCCATTGTCCAATAATTCTCTCTACCTGTCGTTTAGCTTTTTCATGTCCATGTACAGCGGCATTAAGTTTATCTTCCACATCTCCCATATATTTGGTTACGTTACTTGTAGTAGCATCTATGTTCATAACACTGTTTTCCACAAGGGGGAGTAGATCACATACCTTAGCATTAGCACCGCATGTCTGGGCCACATCAGCAATCATATGTGGAGTAGATGCATATTTGTCAACAAACTCGTTAATTTTATCCTGCATGTATTTGACTTTCTTTCCGGAATGAAGCAGTTTCGGATGATCTACATTATTAGTTTTAATGTAATTATTAATATTGCATACATTAGCAATAAGAGTATTTCTCTTCACATTAGTGAGAACATTCTTAACTTTATCTGAAAAACATTCCTTTAGTTTTGGAACATAATCAGATGTCAATGTACTAGAATACTTACGCACTTCAATACTACTGTAGCTATCTTTCGCAGGAAATAATGTTACTGGTAGTTCTGAATCGTTTAATTTTTGTACAAGTGTATTAAATCCTTCCACTGCATTGGAGACGCTATTAAGAATAGGCTCATCTCGATAGATTCCAAATGGGATTCTTAGAAGGCCCTCTAGATATTGTCTTGCTTTTGAACCGGAATCCTCTGATTTTGCTTTTACTTCCTTGAGCTTGAGCATAGCCTTTTCTTTAACCGAGTCGTTTGCTTTCAACAAGCAGATTTGTTGTTCCAGAGGAATCTTAGCATTATCAAAACTAGAAAGGTTATTGGTATAGTTAATTGTCTGTTTCATAGCATCTCGAAAGTACTTTTTAACATTCCATGGAAGACTATCAAATAACATAGTTTGTTCATGTGTGTCAACACTACCACTACTATCATTTGTCAGTAAATCATACAAAAGATATGCTAGATACTGATATTCATGTTCATCACATTTCAATAGCAGTTGCATAAGAGTATTTCTCTGAAGGTACAGTTCGTTGCCAAGGAACTCTTTGGTTACTTGTGAAATTGTTTTCTGTTTGATCAGCGAAACTTGATTTGTGTAACCAACATAACGATTCTTCAGTTCATCATCGCGATAAACTAGAAGGTCTTTTATAGTCAAGCAGTCCAAGAAACGCGAATAAGTTTTCTTCTCATCATCATCATCACTAGGAGGATCATCTTTCAACTGATTGATTCTATCTTCGATAAATGATGAACCAGTGCAATCTAACATAACATCATCTATGAGGCAGTTTATAATAAGAGTCTTACGTTGTGCATAATTCCTGAAAGACACCTTTACTCCATAAACCTTGGTGTAGAAACCACGCATGGTCCTAGCAAGATCAAATGATTCTAATGTGTCTGCATTTTCAGCAATAGAAATATCTTCTATAATACGATTCTTTTTAATTGGCTGAGGCTCTGCAGGAGGATCATTCTTCCAAGGAATAACCTTATAACTAATTGGCCTTGCATATCTTTGAAGGATATTGTATTTATCCTTCATCAGTGGAGGCATTGTATCAATATTTTCTTTCACATAATCACATCCAATACTAATGAATAATAGATCATTAATGTTCTTAGCACCATAACTTCTGAATACAGATGAAATATCGGTATTAATAGTCTGTAATTCCTTAACAACTTGCTCTTTTACAAAGTTATTATTCATTTGATCTTCAAGTATTCCAATATTTGCATAAAGTCTTTGCAGGGTTTCTAGTGCTTGTTTCAAATCATTTGCACTCATAACATCAAGATTCTTGTATGTTTGTACACTTACAATTGTATCTTGCACGACACGCCTAAGAAATGACGTTCGTTCGAATACTGCTTTAACGATATTAGGATTCTTAAGATCGATATCGTTGCTGTCCTTTTTCGATTTTACTCGAACGTTCTTGGTTTTGTCTTTTGGCATTATATATTTGTATCGATTTTATTATTCTAAACTAATTTCATATACCGATTTCAATGAAAGATACAGCATCTATACATTTTCAATACGGCTTAAACATAAAATGAGAGCATAAACAGTGATAATGGGAATCCCAAGCTACTTTAAACACGTAATTCAACAGTACAGAACGATTATACGTAAGTATGACAAATCTTTACGTATAGATAACCTGTATTTGGACTCAAACTCCATCATATATGATGCAGTTCGGGCGGATGCAGTTGTTGGAAAGAAAGATATAGAAGCAGCTATTTTGAAGGAAGTAGTAAACAAAATTGCAGATTATATTAAAACAATAGGTCCATCAAATAAGGTCATGATAGCATTCGACGGTGTAGCTCCTGCAGCAAAACTTGCACAACAGAAAACAAGGCGGTACAAAGGACAGATTGAGAAAGCATGTCATGAGAGTATGGGTATTATTTCAGAGACTACGTGGGACACTACTGCAATCACTCCTGGTACTAAGTTTATGGACAAACTCAATAAGCACCTGAGAGCAGCATTTAAATCGCCATCTAAGTTTGGTGTATCAGAAATCATAGTTAGTCCACCAGATGAACCTGGCGAAGGAGAACACAAGATATTTCACTATATTAGGTCAAACAAAGAGTATCATATGGGAACAAGCACAGCTATATATGGTCTTGATGCAGATTTGCTGATGCTAACACTCAATCATCTTAGATGCGCCGATAAACTGTATCTTTTCAGAGAAACTCCACATTTTATTAGAACGATAGATAGCACACTGGAACCAGAAAAAAACTACCTGATTGATATGCCTGAGATGGCGAAGGCTATAACTAATGATCTGAATGATGGTAGTGATATCAAGAATGAGAGTCAGAGACAAAGAATGTATGATTACATATTCATATGTTTCCTTCTTGGAAATGATTTTTTGCCCCACTTTCCTGCACTCAATATACGCACAGATGGGATTTCTAGGATTACATCTGCCTACAAGCAAACAATTAGTGCAGCAGGTAACCTTACTAACGATGGTAGAATTGTTTGGAAAAATATGAGATATTTTATAAAGATTTTAGCCGATAATGAAGAGGAATATATCATGACAGAACATAAAATACGTGAAAAGCAAGCCAGATCTGTGAAGCATGGAAGGCCTGATACGGATCCTCGTGTGCAATCTCTGCTCAACATACCTCTCAATGATAGACGCAAGGAAATATATATTAATCCATTTGAAGATGGATGGAAGGACAGGTATTATAAGATGCTTTTTAATACATGGAAGAATGATAAGCTATGTAAAGAAGTTAGTCTCAATTATCTAGAAGGACTTGAGTGGACACTGAAGTATTATACTAGTGGTTGTCCAGACTGGAGATGGATGTATAACTTTGATTATCCACCATTGCTTTCTGATTTGATTAATTATGTCCCATATTTCGATGTAGAATTGATAGAACAGAAACCGGAAAATCCTGTGTCGCCATTGGTACAATTATCTTATGTATTACCTTCTTCTCGTCTGAGCTTGCTGCCTAGAAAGATAGAAATGGCTCTGTTCAAAAACAAGCCAAATTGGTATGATATGAATGCTGTAGATGTAGAGTATTCATACTGTAGATATTTCTGGGAAGGACACGTGCATGCCCCTCATATTGACATTGATGAGTTGGCAACATTAATTGAAAGTGTATAAAGTATATCAATCTACTATAGATTTATATGAACGTGTAAGTTTAGAACGAGATTTAAAGATAATCTTTTGTATTATATTCAGATGGAACGAAATGGAGAAACAGATACTGTAAAGTATGTAACTGAGTTAACAGTTGCACAACTTGAAGAGTTAGTGAAAGGTATTGATCAAGCAGGTGATCGCATATTAGTAGTAAAGTTTTATGCAGACTGGTGTGGTCCATGTAAACGTGTAACCACAATTTGTGATGAAGGCTTCATTACAATGCAGGATTCAGCAATCAAGGTGATTATAGATATTGATGACCAGTTAGACCTATACATGTTTTTGAAGCGCAAGCGTGTGATAACAGGTATTCCGTGCGCGCTTGCATGGCACCCGAACAAACAACGCGACTCATCACTATGGTATATTGCTGATGACTGTGTGCTATCTTCTGATACTAATGACACTACAACTTTCTTTCAACGCCAAATAGAAAAGGCACACGAGCTAGTAGTTAGTAAATAGTAACTTATCAATAGTTGTTTTAACGCAAAATATACGATGTAGGATAATTCCCAGTAAAAAAAATCCAACCAGCACTTGTATGTATGAATATGATGGCATCAAGGATCTTTGTATCAAGTATGCACCGACAAAAGTTAGTATAACATCTACGACAGCGATCCCCATAACATGGAAGTGAACCCCTTTACCAGGCTCACCTAGCACTTTACTATATTTACACAATGACATGTAATATAAGTATTGATTATTTAATCATGATAACAAGGATTAAATAAACATCACTAATAGTAACATATATGGATCAGTTAGACCTGTGCATTTCAAACTATGAATACAAAGATATACTAGCGTTATTTAAGCTTGATTCTGAGTTTGGAGAAGAAGAACTTAGACAAGCAAAACGACAAGTGCTTATGATGCATCCAGATAAATCTGGATTAGATAAAGAATACTTTTTATTTTTCACTTCAGCATATAGACTTCTCTATAAAGTATATTTATTTAGAAATAGAGCAGAACAAGACACATGTGTAAAAAGAGAATATGTTGTAGAGGACGTAGATACAGATCTAGAGAACGATCATGTGTGGCATAAACTATCTAAGCATTCAGACTTCAACAGAATATTCAATGAACTATTCGAAAAACAGAAAAAAGAAAGTGAAGGAAGTGATGGTTATGGTAACTGGTTAAAAGAGTCAGTAGATATAGAAGAAGCAACCAGTAAGGATGATATGGAGAAAAAGATTCGTGAACGAAAAACCAATCTAAGACAGTTAGTACTTCATAAAAGTGTAAGAGATATGGGTGGTAATAGTGGAACGTCCATTACTGGTCAAGTAAGCAGTTATCAATCAGGAGTTTTCTCGGACGGTCTTCAATATGATGATGTGAAACATGCATATACTGAGTCTGTTGTACCTGTAACGGATGAAGATTATGCTAATAGGGATAAATATAATAGTATCGATGAATATCAACGAGCTAGACAGACCACATTATTGAATGCACGGAGTACTGCAAATCATGAGCAAAGACTTGCTGAGAAACAGCGTGATGAGGCCAGCGATGACATATCTAGAGCATATGAATTAGCGAAGGCAGATGAAGAGCAACGGAACCGGCGACTAATGTTAGCTTCGAGTTTATTGAAGATTACAGATGGCACATGATAAAATAATGTATATCGACTATATATATATGGATTACGCAAAATATATAGTAAGTTTCGGCCTACTTCTTGCAGTTGCGGCAATATATGAGAAGTACAAGGTACATACCATAGAAGATGAAGAAATGCGGCAATATGAACTTGTTAGGAAGTATCTTGTCACCGACTCCTCTTTAGCGAAGAGCAAACTCCCAATTTTATGGATATATGTTGACTACAGCGTCAATGCCAGAGACTGGCCTAGTTTCTTTTCTAGAAATACAATGGATTTAAATCAACCGTATATGCTTTTAACTATCAAGAGCATTATTGATAAGTGTGGTGGTAACTTCAACATATGTATCATTGATGATGAGAGTTTTCAAAATATCATTCCTGGATGGAACATAGATATGAGTAGGATTGCTGAACCAATACACGATAAGGTTCGCGACCTAGCTATGGCTAGATTACTCAAATACTATGGCGGTCTTGTTGTTCCACCATCTTTCATATGTGAACAAGATCTTGCCAAAGTTTTCTATGGTGTAACGGGTACTTACTCGAAACCTTTGATTGGCGAGCTCATTGACAGAAATGTAACATCTTCTGGACGCGATTTCATGGTATCTAGAAAGTTTCTTGGTGCTCAAAAAGATTGTCCCGTCATAAATGATTATATTTCTTATCTAGAAAGACTTATCAGCAATGATTATACGGCTGAAAGCGTTTTTGAAGGTTCGCAGGATAGATGGTTACAAGATGCAGTATCAAACGGGCGTATCACAAAGATAGATGCTTCTCTCCTAGGACAAGAAGATATGGATGGGAAGCCTGTAGTTATCGATAGACTCCTTGGAAGCAGTTTTATAGATCTAAATCCTAATAGATTAGGTGTCTACATTCCTTCTGAAAGCTTACTTAAACGTACGAATTACCAATGGTTTGCATATCTGAGCGCAAAAGAAGCAATAGCGTCAGATACATTTGTCGGCAAGGTGCTTCTATGCAAATCCGCATCGTGCGGTTGCTAATCAGCCTTCATAACATAGTATTTTATCTCATAGTCAGATCTTTCATAATGTATTTTCGATGTATATGCAATACAGTTACTTTTGCATATTTGTCTCACTACAGTTAAAAAAGAAGTATACTTCATAGGTCGTGTAACATAGAACTGCTTAGAAACATGATAACAATCTTTAATTAAGTCAAGAAAGGGATGTAACTTTTCTGTAAGAACTGCACGTTTAAAGGTGGAATTATCTATCAAGAAGTAGTTTTCTTCGCTAAGGATACAAACAGACTCTAGAAACTGGTAAAGATCTTGTTTTTCTACATTTTTCTTAAATAACTGAGACATTACAAAGGTATGTATATACACTATATTTTTTTGTATTACGCACCATTTCTAGAAGAAAGCATCTTTACAATATTATTTGTAAAAAAGGATAGCTCTATTTCATCCTCATGAATATTGTGAAATATGCTAATATATTTACAGATATATGGGACAACATGATACTTTTGTTCTTCGCCGAGGATATCAGTATGTTTGATAAATGTGAAATAGTTGTCTAGAACATCCGTAACTGAGTAACCTTTCTTTACTAAGTTGGAGATAATAGAAAGTGCTTGGGGTAAGTTATTCTGTATGCATGCATTTGTGTATGTTTGCAGTTCATTGAAAGAGATATTAGTACAAAGTCTACTAGCCAGATCTCCATCTATAAGCCGGTTCATTAACTTAAACTTTTCTAGATAATTCACCAATATACGCACAGAGCCGTTGCATACCTTAGCAATAAAGTCTAATACATCATCTGTAAACACTATGTTTTCTTTAATGGCTATATTCTGCGCAATAGCCGTTAGTTCTTCTCGTGTATGAGGCTTTATTTTGATAATATCCATTCTTGATTGTAGACTATCTATTACCTTTTGTGTATTACAGCATGATGCAATGAAGCAAACATTATTAGAGTACTTATCAATACAGTTTCTAAAAACTTGTTGACTTTGTTCATTGATAATATCAATATCATCTAAGATTAGAATCTTACGTTTACCATCTATACATGATGCGGTTTGACAGAAAACTCTAACTTCATTTCTATAGTAAGAGATCCCTTGTTCTTTCAGTGTGTTTATACTCATGATATTTTCGTGATCAAGTGATATGTCTTGCCCATAGTATTCTCTTATGATAGCATGTATCAGAGATGTTTTACCTGAGCCAGAGTTACCAGCAAGTAAAATATTAAGTTTCTCAATTGCAATCAATGTGTTAAGAATACCTCTTAACTCTGTATTCATTTGAAACTCGGGTAGCAATTTTGGACGATATTTGTATGTGAATGGGTCACGAGGCATGATGTCTATGTTCGTAAATATCTGATTAAGTTTATGTGCTTTTAAGGTAGTATAGATATGTCTGGTGAAGATCCTTATCAAATATTGGGAGTAAATAGAGATGCAAGCGATGAAGAAATTAAGAAGGCATACAGGCGACTATCTTTGCAACACCATCCTGATAGAAATGGTGGTAGTGACGAGTCAAAACGCAAGTTTCAGGAGATTAGTACTGCATATGAAAAAATCAACAATATGAAAACTAATCCTACTTCTGCAGGTATGAATATGGGAAACAACGCATTTGATATGAATGCAATGTTTCGGTTTTTCCAAGAAGGTAATTTCCCACAAGACTTCGCCAACCAAATGAGGAAAGCAGTACCAATCATTAAAACAGTAGAAATCACTATGGAACAGGCATATTTGGGGTGTAGTGTGCCTGTAGAGATAGAAAGGTGGATTTTAGAAAATGGTATGCGGAAGCAGGAAAAAGAAACCTTATATGTGCAAATACCTAGAGGAACTGATTCAAATGAGATAATGATATACAGAAACAAGGGGAATACCATGTCTCCAGGAAATGTAGGTGATATAAAGATTATTATTAAGGTTTTACCACACAAGGCTTTCCAACGTAATGGTCTGGACATCATCTACAAGAGGGATATCACTCTAAAAGAAGCTTTGTGTGGTGTTACATTTGATTTAAAGCACATATCCGGTCGAAACTTCAAGATCAACAACTCGCGAGGATCAAGTATCATATCACCTGGTTATCAAAAGGTTGTTCAAAATCTTGGACTTACACGCGGCGAGCATACAGGGGCATTAATAATACAATTCAATGTCATCTTCCCAAAACAACTATCAGATAGTCAGATTACTGCAATTGAAAAAGTACTTTGATATAGCTAATTCATTTAATTTGCAATATCAAAATTATCCAAGAACTCTGTAAACAGAGATATACATACCAACAAAAATAAGGATCATAGCTACATAATCATCAAGCGTAGTTGGGAGTTTAAGCCAGAACGCGTTTGATAAGATCTGACCTAAAAAGTCAAAGATATACGACCAAAGAGAGACCTGAGCCGCACTCATAAATCTATTGCCAATGCGGTTTGCAGGGATAATAAACATCCATTCAATCGTAGCAAGAAGCTCTGATACGCCCAATTTTTTGAGGAATGATGCGTTTTTCATTGAAGGAGTAGTCTGCATAAATAGAGCTAAATCCATGAATACCATGATACCAATATTTAGTATGAACCAAATGAATATAGTCTTGTAAGATGCTTTCATATTTAATATAGGCGTATATTAAAATGAACCTAGATTCTATCCTGTCAACGAAGCCAGTTCAATATATAGCGTTCCTTTCAATGTTTATTTTAGCCCAAGGGTCATCTATGTGGGGGCAATATTTTACGCTTAAGTATCCAAACATGGGTATGTTTCAAGCATTTTTAGCAGCTATCCCATTTGCATGGCTTGACTGGGCTTTTATGAGCGTGGCTGTATTTATAGGTGACAAATACAAGCTTGTCACACCGACGCAGGACACTCTGCTTCTCATCATTGTGCAATTTGTTTCAATCTTAGTAATCAATTCACTCTGGCTGAAGCAGTCTGTTAGCAAGAGCGACATCGCATGCTTTTTCATTATTCTACTTGGATTCTATGTTAGCTTTACAAATGCTCTTTCCAAGTTCCTAGGAAAACCAATACCTAAAAAAGATGGTGATGATAAAAAGGATGATGATCAAAGCTCTAACAAGCAAGACTCTTAACTGATTAAGTGACAATGAATAAATAATAGCTTTGATATGTATAATGAAGGGAATAGTACATATCAAAAATGGAACAAAATATACCGAAAATGGATGGATTAGAGTAAATGTAAAAGGTAGTCCAAGTGAAATGGGTTTCGCTCATGGTCAACTTCTATCAAAAGAAATTGCTGAATGTCTGCGCAATGCGGCATTTGTATGCATGAATAGCTATGGTTACAAGTTTGATAAACTTGCAGCTGTCTTCTTTGATGTATTCTCTCCGCGAATTAAGGATGGTTATCCTGAGTTGATGGAAGAAATTGAAGGTGTTGCAAAAGGAAGTAAGGCAGATATTAAGAGTGTGTTTTTATGGAATTGTTGGTACTCAATCGGATATGTTATAGGTTCTATGCATGAGATCGTTAAAAGTGATCCTCAGCTTAATTCAAAATATGGTGATATGTTTCCAGAGAGCGGTTCTGGCGGTGGAGCAGAAGGAGGAGCAGCTGATAGATGCACTGCTTTCATTGCAGTGGGGGACTGGACTGAAGATGGGAAAATCGTGTGTGCTCATAATACATTCGATAATTTTATAGACTCACAGTTTTGTAATATCATGTTGTGTGTTAAACCTAAAAAAGGAAACTCATTTATAATGCAATGTGCACCGGGACAGATTGCTAGTGGTACTGATTATTATATTACGTCTAATGGGTTTATTGTAACAGAGACTACAATCGGTGGATTCAGTGTTTACAGAATGGGTGATCCTATCTTTGCTCGTATCCGCACAGCTGTCCAAACGTCCAAAAGTATTGATGATTATATTGAAAAACTAAAACATAATAACTCAGGTGACTATGCTAATTCTTGGCTCATTGGAGATACAAATACCAATGAGATATGTAGAATTGAACTTGGTCTTGATTATGTCAATGTTGAGAGAAAAAAGAACGGTTACTTTATTGGATTTAATGCCCCATATGATGGACGCATTAGAAATCTTGAATGCAAAAATACTGGATTCTATGATATCAGGCGACATCAGGGTTCCAGACGAGTGAGACTAGAGCAGTTAATGAAACAGCACAAAGGTAAAATTACAGTTCCAATTGGACAAGAGATATTAGCTGATCATTATGACGTATATCTCAATAAAATTAATATGTGTTCGCGTACATGTTGTTCGCATTATGAGCTCGACCAAAGAGAGTTTATGTCCCAGTCTGATCGGCCGTTTCCATATCAACCAAGAGGCGCAGTAGATGGCATCGTAACATCATCGACTCTTGCAAAACAAATGGGTATGTCTGGACGATGGGGTACATCTTGTGGAACACCCTTTATTGTATCTGAGTTTATAAAGCGAAATCCACAATGGGAGGACCAGGCACCTTATCTTATTGATAGGCCTTCACAGCCATGGACAATATTTACATGTAAAAAGAAGGGTAAGGCTAAAAAGACTAGAGAGCGGAAGAAAGGAAAACGAGGAACCCGTCGCAGGAAATAATCAATAAACAATATAAAAGGGAACGAGTAAAATTATATATACGAACTATGACCACAAAGAGAATACAGAGCGAGCTAATTAATTTACAAAAAGACCCTCCAGCCAACTGTTCGGCTGGACCAGTCGGGGAAGATCTTTTTAAATGGCAAGCTACGCTTATGGGACCAGAAGGCACACCATATTATGGTGGTGTCTTCAATCTCAGAATCGATTTCCCACAGGATTATCCTTTCAAACCTCCTCGTGTCGTATTTGTGACACGCATATATCATTGTAATATTCGCAGTGACGGTGCAATCTGTTTAGATATTTTGAAAGATCAATGGAGTCCTGCACTCACAATTTCGAAAGTGCTACTATCAATCTGCAGTCTACTAGATGAACCAAATCCAGATGATCCACTAGTGCCCGAGATTGCTGAGTTACTTAAACGTGATCCTGGTGCACATGATGAACGCGCTCGTAATTATACAGCAATTTACGCAAATGGTGACGACTAAAGGTAAGGCAACGGGAAAATATGCATATAGTATTTTTTCTTAGTATATCATTAGCAATATCTGCTAGTATTGCATTATCTGTATACATGTATATTGTTTACATGAAATGGTTGTACGGATGACCATGCAGAAAATTGATGTAGCTTTTTATGAATAGATTTGTTGTACTTAACACAATGTCGATTACAACAAATATTCGCGACGGTGAGCACTTGCGATTCAAAGTAGGCACCTCTGGGTTCATGACATCACAGAAAAAGTGGCTTGCATGCAAAAGTCTCAATTGCATAGAGCTCAATAGCTCATTCTATCGTATACCAACTGATCGTGTAATAAGCAACCTGCGCAAACTACCAAAACATGTGAAAGTCATTGTAAAAGTTTCGAAGTTCATCACGCATAGTAAACGCCTGAAAGATGTCCAGGAACCATGGCAGAGATTCTGGAACCAAATACGTAAACTAGAAGATAAATTAGAATGCTTACTGTTCCAACTACCGCCTACATTCCTCAAAAACGATACCAGCGTAGAAAGAATAATCGAGATGAAAAGCTACCTTCCTAATGTCAATACTGCATTCGAGTTTCGAAACTCGAGTTGGTTGAACAGTGGAACATACGGGTTATTTAGTGAACTTAGATGGTGCATAGTAGGAACATATATAGATAAGCATTCCGATACAAAATGGGTGGGTGACATGCCGCCAGGTCTGTATATTCCACCAAAGACATGCAACTACAATTATCTAAGAATACATGGTAAGAAGGGATGGAAAGGAGAGTTGTCACACGAAACTTTACAAACGATAAAAAGGGATATCGTAAAACAGAGGGTGCGGCATAGCTATGTAATGTTTAACAATACATTCTTCAATAGCAGAAAAAGCAAGAAAACTGTTAACAATATAGATATTGAGTATGCTGCTGTGTATGACGCAACAATGTTTGCCGGACACACATTACAAATGAATTGAACTAACTCTTTTTTAATCTAGAAAGATTATATACATGCCAATCAACTATATCAATGAAAGTGAGCGCACGACAGTAAATATTCCCTTTCCACTTGCGATTACGGTACGCGATGCATTTGTGCCCAACCAACCGGCGACATTAGTAAAATCGACTGGACAAAAACGTACTAATATAGATGTGCAGTCACAACAAGTTCAGGGTTTTGGTAATGTAGGTTCTGCCCCAGCCGTGGAAGAACGACGTAGAGTCAAGGCCAAACGATTCAACGTGGGCGGATCCAGTTCATTTAAAGAGGATGACTGTGAAGACCTAGTGTATATTGTTTATGAGAAATATATACATGGGTTAGCCGATATAGGTAAAGCTCTTCAACAGATGGAGCCTGATGATGTGGTATTATCATTGTTTCCTGATATTAATACATATAAGTTAAATCCATTTTTAAGAAAGTGTATGAAAGACAAAACTGTTCTGATGACAATGATGGCAAATATCGTAAGTTGTTTACAAACGGGATATTTGTGCGATCGAAATGCAATTTTTGGCATTGATGCCAATAATATTAATATAAGTGATCTTTCTATAAAAGATGATTAATAAGAAATCATAGAGTAAACACAAACATTCATTCTATGATTTAATTACGAGATACGTCGTGTCTTGACCTTCTCATGTGTGATGTAAATAGAGTTTTCAGTGATAATGATATACTCACTTTCTACCTTGAAGATCTTAGTGATAGGAGAAGTATACTCCTCTTCACTTTTAACCAATAACTTTTCATTATTTTCGCGAACACCAATAAGAACATTATCATCTAAGGAAGCGGTCCAATAATCGAACATAACAGGCTTATCTTCTGTAATGCCAATTTTGCATGCGTGCTGAAGACACTGATGCGACGGGGTTGAGTAGGCTTGATCTGCTGATTCAGACATTATCTATACAGTATCCCTGATAAAAGCTTTAAATACTTATATCCGGCAAATTAATTTAAATGTCGCGATATAATACATTCAATGTCGTACAACTTAGAAGTCGTTGACAACTATAATGAAACATATGAAACCAACGAGAAGGATATGTTTGCGAAGTACATGCAGATTATTGCTGAGTTCTGCGGACAAGCTGAAGAAACTATCAATGTGAAAAGTCTGGAGTATTACAAGTATGTTATTATCAGGGGGTTAGAAACTATAACTCATGTTTACCGCATGCTCCTCTTATATACTCGCAACGTTGGATTATCATTTTATAATTGTAAAAGAGCTCTCTATTACTATCTAGAGTTTATCGGACAGATAGGAGATGAGAGTCATGAGTTTTTGAAACTCACTTCTACAGATGCTGCGTTATTTGTCTACAAAAAGACTGTATTCTCCTTGAATCATGGTCACAGAAAGGAGTATTCTGAAGATGAGGGTTCTGAACAGAAAATCATGACAGATAATTTGTTTACACTTACAGAGATATTTCTCTCTGGATTCAAGTATATTATTGAGAATGACATCACTGAAAACAAGACACAGCTTGGTACATGCTTAAAATCTGTTGCTGATTACTCTGCTACGTTGGTTTCTTATACAGAAGAGAGTGATAATTACAATTACAAACTCAAGTGTATGCTCAAAATTAGCGATACATTAATTCCTGTAGGATTTGTGAAGCAGGATCTTTTTACCGTTATTGCAAGAAAGCTTGGTAGACAAGATATTGATCTTGAGAAAGTATCCGAATCTATCATAACTACAAAAGATGATTATGAGCATTTGACAAACAGAAAATATGTAAATCGTCTGTTTGACATGTGTAAGGTAGATTAAGAACCAATAATTATAGTCTTTTTTCGAACTTTTTTAACTTGTTTCTTAGAACTGTCTGATTCATCCTGTATGATGACACCACTGTTCACGTTGTGAAACTCTTCTTCTAGCATATTTTTGAGAAAGCGATATATCTCGTGCAAAGTGTCTTCATTACACTTTCCAACAATCAGCACACTGCCTGTTCGAAATATCATGAATGACATTTTAATATATGCAGCCTTCTCTTCCGCTGACAAACTGCTAGATGGATGCTGACCATTTTGCATTTTGCTTTTAGTGTTGTAGTAAAACTCACATTGGATTCCAGGATATGAGCATGCATCAAATGCAGAATTGATCCTATAATGGTACTTGAGACGCTGATATAGCTTATCACGATCAATGAAGTAACCGCAGGAGAAGTTTGAATTGATAAGTACAGTTTCGTTCTTATTAGGAAACCATGTAAGTTTCTTTTCACTGTCTACATACGGACCAAGTATCTCGCATAGAAGGCGAAGTGTTTTGCTAAGGACAATATCATCTTGAATACCTGGTATTTCAAGTTTGCCTGTATTGAATACCTTGACGTGAATCTCTTTGAACTGATCCTCGTGATTAATTCTTAGGATAAGAGCAAAGCAATTATAGAAGGCGCCTTTCTTCTTACATCTATAAGATGTAATATCTTTTTTGCATAGACCAATGCTAATCTTACGAACATCGCGAAATCGTACACGACCTTCGTTTTTCACAATACGAGACAAGATATGCTGTTCTGTATATACCTTATTATCGATATGTTTCTGAACCTCATCAAGTTCCTCTTGAGACGCGGAGTTAAACTTCATCTGTTTTTTAATAATACCGCACTTGGGTTCATGATAGTGAACTACTGGAATCATCCAGAATAATGAATGAAGATCGATATTCTGATTGAGATATGATATTTTGGTTTTGGTTGAGATGTATATGTCAGAGCATTTAGGAGCATCGGTGGTCTGTAGTGCGCTTTTCTTAGTCGAATTAGCGTTATAATCGCCATCCATGAAACTTTCCCAAGCGTCGTCGAGATCCATCATTTGTGCTGCCATCTTAGTTATGTTGCATACTGTTTCTTTAAGTATATCTGTTTCAATTTATTTTCTAAACCTACAATAAATTATGTTGTCTGTTCGAAAGACCAACCTGATGTACGAACGCTCTGTCCCTGTACCAATCCCATCTAAATCAAAATCTAAAGATTTAGATGAGGAGACATATTGTTTTGAGAAAGATCTCCAAAGCAATTTCTTCAATCCTCACAAAGGCTCTCCACCTTCTTTGTGGACGGCACGGCTGATTGAGCGCCTTGGCAACTCCTACAAAGAATCTGGCCATTTTACGACGTTTGAAAGGAAATAATTTTTCAAATAGTCGATATTAGGGTCTTGGAGATGGAGCGTAAACTCACAGAAGTCTAAGAAATCAGATGCAATAACGCCATTATTCTTACGTATAACGTAGTTCAAGTAATCTTTCACTATGTTACGCACATCAATATCATATTTTTGTTCGATTTGATCCATATATTCTGCTGATTTGCTGCGACACTTCTTAATATGAAGGGATAGATTCTCCCATACCTCATCATCAACAACCTTGCATCTATCTAGACGATCTTGATTTGATTGCATATAATTAATCATACTTCTGATATCAGACTTGAAAAGACGTTGAATAGATCGAAGAGTATCTTCTGTTGCGTTCAGACCTTCTGAAGAGTTAATTGTGGAGAGAAACTGTATTATCTTTTCGCTAGGAAGCTGATTAAATCGTAGATGAAGTAATTCGTTTTGTAAAGAGTCATCGATTCTGCTAATGTAATTGCATATTAAACAGAAACGTACATTAGGGCGGAAGTCTTGTAGCAAATATTTCAAAGCCTGTTGTGCATTCTTTGTCATGTAATCCACTTCGTCAAGGATAACAATCTTTAATCCATCAGAGAAAAGGCACTTGGATTGAACAAACTGAGATATCTGGTTTCTAATCGTATCAATCCCCCTTTCGTCTGACGCATTTAAGTGTATCATAAGACCCTTATTAGTCTGGTGATATCTCTCTTGATATTGTTTTACTAAATTGATGATTGTTGTTGTTTTCCCTGTACCAGGAGGACCATATAACAACAGATTAGGGAAGCTATTATGATCAATAATATTTTTCAACATTTGTTTATTTATGTCTTCTAGAACAATATCATCGAATGTAGAAGGTCTATACTTCTCTACCCAAGGTTGTGATGAAGTCGCGTCAACTACACTTGTCATATTGTATAGCGTTGCTAACATCTCTTTAGCCTTTTTATATCAACTATTGAGTTTCAAATGGTATAAAATTGAAATAGCATAATATATACTCATGCTTGCCAATAACAAGATCATGTCTGCTTCAATCGGTTACCTTTCCATGTACGTAGGACCTATGTATTCCGGAAAAACTAGCAAGCTACTTGAGCTATACAAACAGTTTCAGTTTTGCGGTGTCAAAACTGCTGTTATAAACTTTGGCGAAGATACGCGTTATTCAGATACGATGTTATCGACTCATGACAAGACAATGATTGAATGTATTATGACGAACACTTTGACAGATGCGTTTCCTATCGGAACCGCGGAAGGTAACGAAAAGATTACAGACATAGAAGTATTCCTCATAAATGAAGGCCAGTTCTTTCCTGATATAGTGCCATGGGTAAAGACTATAGTATCGGCTCCTTACAGAAAGCGAGTATATATCTGTGGATTAGATGGTGATTTCAAACGTAATACGTTTGGAAACTGGTTGGATCTCATAGCATATAGTGATGAGGTTCATAAGTTGACTTCCATTTGTCACACATGTAGACGCAATCCTGCGATATTTAGTCACAGGATAACTGAAGAGACTCAACAGAAAGTTATCGGGAGTGACGCATATGTTCCATTATGCAGAGGATGTTATGAAGATGTAAATAATGTATCTGAACCTTAACTATTTAACAAAAGCGTTTAAACTGCTATCTCTTTTAAAACATAGAATATGTCGAATGACACCGTTGATAATGTAGCTGCACCGAAGCGCAAGCGCACAACTCGAGCGAAGAAAACAGGCACTCCTAAGTCTGATACTGCGCCCAAAAAGCGAGGTAGGAAACCAAAAGGTGGTAAGGTAGTAAAAGCGCCTTCACATGATGAGAATGTCATTGTTCCTGCCGCCAATGTCATACTCCATTTGAAGTGTGGTACTGATGATTTGAAGAGTGCTGATTTTTTTTCTACTAAGTGTTATGAATACGATCCAACTGATTTAAGTGGAAAGATTGATCCATATGAAGCACCACCTACTGGCGGCTTCGAAAGTGTGCCTATGAGTAACCAAGTAGAAACAAAACACGCCAATAATGTAGATACTGTGTCATCTAATAAAAATGATGATATGGATACGATAATCACCCAGAAGCTTAGAACGTTGGCCAGAGATTTGCACACTAATAATATTAGTGACAAGAAAGCAGCATGTTTTCATTGTACGTGTGATTTTGACAATCCTCCAATTTTCATACCCAAACATGAAATTAGTGATAGCTATCACGTCTATGGTTGTTTCTGCAGTCCAGAGTGTGCTGCAGGACACCTATTCCAACAGCGAGATATCGACCCATCTACAAGGTTTGAACGGTATGCTCTTTTAAATCATATTTATTGCAAGATCTATGACTATAAGAAAAACATTAAGCCTGCACCTAATCCTCATTATACACTTGATAAGTTCTTTGGAAACCTAACTATTCAAGAGTACAGACGTATGCTTAAAAATGAACGTCTGCTGTTAGTTGTTGATAAACCATTGACTAGATCATTGCCGGAATTACATGAAGATAATGATGACTTCGTTATTAATGGACGTAATAATAGTGGTAAGTATAAACTCCGCAGAAGTACAAAGAAACAAACTAAAAGTGAGATTCTACAGAATAATTTTAACATGAAATAGCTTGGTTAAATAACCGAGATATTCTGTATCATGTTAAAATATCAGTATTATACTATAAGATGATCACGATGAAAAACATCTTTTACATGCTAGGATCTGTATTATTGATCCTAATTATACTAGCGTTGTTTGGAGTAATCGACATTTCTTATTTATTTCCACAGCCTACACAGGTAACAAATGAAGTTGTTGAAGTTGTTAACCAACCAGCGACAAGACCTTGGTATAATACATTTTATGATCCTTGGAGGAGAAACTACCCTACATGGGCAGGTAGACGATGGTGGGACAGAGGTGACAGAGACATAATTGTTGTAGATGGTGGTAGAAGAAGAAAGAGATGTGGTGGCGGCGGTTGCCATAAACCTCATCCAAAACCCGGTCCTCCCGGTCCTCCTGGTCCTCCTGGTCCTCCTGGTCCCCCCGGTCCTCCTCCTGGTCCTGAACCACCTGTAATCCCAGAACCACCTGTAATTGAACCGCCTGTAATTCCTGAACCACCTGGTCCACCTCCTGGACCTCCTCCAATGCCAGAACCACCTGTAATTGAACC
>MDTG01111299.1_pt1 | contig 22458 bp, 25 predicted proteins | sample 811421 | NCBI WGS metagenome assembly MDTG01 (sample SAMN05326645, study PRJNA326480) | marine metagenome | isolation source: seawater | place: Pacific Ocean: South East | collected 2011
ATATTGTATGTAGCTCTTCCTAAAAATGATATGAATATAAAAAACAAAATAGTTAATAAAATATTCATAGGACAATATTAACATTTCCTAGAAACAGTACTATTAACTGTATGAAATTCAAAGTAGCCGTTGTTGGGGGAGCAGGCCACATAGGTTTGCCTATGAGCTGTTTCATACAAAATAAAGGACTAGATACTTTAATAGTTGATACAAACGAAGAAGCTTTGAGGTTAATAACAAATTCTACTCCTCCTTTTGAAGAAGATAATTTTAAAATAAATTTACAAAATGCAAATAAAAATGGACTTAAATCAACAACCGATATTTCAAGAATTAATAATTGCAATGTAGTAATTGTTACGTTAGGAACTTCATCTAACAAAGAAGACAAACTTCTATTCGACACTGTTATAAAAGATGTATTTCAAAATATTCAAGAAAATTCAATTCTTATTTTAAGAAGTACGATTGAAAGAGGATTACTTAAAAGTATAGATGAAGAGCACAAACCAACTGATAAAGGTATTTTGCTTACATATTGTCCTGAAAGGCTTGCTGAGGGGTTCGCATTTGATGAAATTGAATCGCTTCCACAAATTATAGGTACAAAAAATGAATCTGATTACAAGAAAGTTAGAGAATTTTTTGATACTTTAGGTATTAATTCATTAAGTGTAAATTATGAAGAAGCTGAATTTATTAAATTATTTATTAATACTTATAGATATTCTCAGTTTTCTTTATTAAATAGTTTTTCAAATATTGCTAGAAAAAATTCTATTGATTTCAAAAAAGTACTTGAGATTTCAAAAAAAGAATATCCCAGACTAAATGGTGTACCCGACTCAGGATTTGTAGGTGGTCCTTGCTTAATAAAAGATAGTAAAACCTTTATGAACTCTTACGATAATGAAAATGGAACTATTAAAAATTTATTAGAAGTTAATAAAGAATTTATGAATTTAACTGTTGCAGATATAAAAAAGCAATTTCTTAGTAAAAAGTTTATTCAATTAGGAATTACCTTTAAGCCAAATTCAGATGATTTAAGGGATTCGCAATCATTAGAGCTTTACAAAATACTTTTAGAAGATGGTTTTGAAATAGAAGTAGTTGAGCCAAATATCGAAAGTTATAAAAAATACATAGATGTTGAAAGTTTTTCTGATAATGTTCTTATATCAACATTTCACGATGAGTTCAATAATTTAGATTTTTCAAGCAAGAAGGTGATAATAATTGGAAATAAATAAAAGCCTAATAATTCCATGTAAAGATGAGGGTCAAGAATTTGTGATCATTTTAAAAAGGTTTATTAATTATCTAAAAAATGATACGGAGGTAATAGTAGTTGTTGACAGCAAAGACGATTCGACGATATCTGAAATTAACAAAAGTGATATGAATATAAATCTTTTTGTAAACAATTATGGTACTGGGCCTGCAAACGCTGTTCGTTATGGTATTGATAATTCTAAAGGTGATTCAGTATGTGTAGCAATGGGTGATGGGAGTGATGACCCCAAACAAGTGGAAGACTTATTTTTGTTAATTGAGAGAGGTTTGACTGTTGCGGTAGCAAGTCGCTACATTAAAAATGGCAATTATATTGGAAAAAAAGGTATTAAATATTTATTGAGTAAATATTCAGGTTTCTTTCTATATTACATTTTTCGAATAGGAACCAAAGACCCAACTAATATGTTTAAAGCATACAGTAAAGACTTTATAAATTCTGTAAAAATTGAGAGTACTAATGGCTTCACTCTTGGTTTAGAAATGATTGTAAAGGCTAAATTAAATAAAAGACCAATAGGTGAGATTCCTACAATTTGGATTGATAGAGCTCATGGAGAATCAAAATTTAATTTAAAAAAATTCTTACCGAGTTACTGTTATTGGGTATTTAGGTTATTATTTCGTAGAAAATGAAAAAAGTATTATTAACTGGTTCAGAAGGTTTTATTGGTGGATATATCGTCAAGGAATTACTTAATCAAGGCTATTTCGTAATCGGTATTGATAATTTATCAAAATATGGACAAATAATCAGAAATCACTCAGATAATAAAAATTATAAGTTCATTGAAGGAGATATTAAAGATAAGAAACTTCTTAAGGAGAATCTAATTGATTGTGACTATTTAATTGCAGGAGCTGCAATGATTGGTGGCATATCATATTTTCATGAATTTGAATATGATTTACTCTCTGAAAATGAAAAAATTATTTCTTCAACAATTGATACAGCAATTGAAGTATATAGAGAAAATAAAAAACTACAACGAACGGTATACCTTAGCTCATCTATGGTTTTTGAGTCTTCTAATATTTATCCAACAAAAGAAGAAGATTTGTTTAACATACCCCCTCCAATAAGTTCATATGGCTTTCAAAAATTAGCAGTAGAGTACTTTGCTAAATCAGCATATTCGCAGTACGGACTAGAATATTCGATAGCCAGGCCTTTTAATTGTGTTGGAATTGGAGAGGTTAAAGCAAAAACTAAAAAAGATCTAACCGAAAGCTCAAAAAAACTAGCTTTAAGCCATGTTGTTCCAGATTTAATTTTGAAAACTTTAAATTACGATGGTGAGTTAGAAATTCTTGGACAAGGTAATCAGATTAGACATTATACATACGGAGAAGACTTAGCAAAAGGTATATGCACATTGTTAACACATAATAATGCAAAAAATGAAGACTTTAATTTATCAACAAGTCAATCAACAACTGTTTTAGATTTAGCAAATCTAATTTTTAATAAAGTGTACCCAAACCAATCTCCTAATTTCAAGTTTGTAGATGCTTTCAAGTACGATGTTCAAAAAAGAATTCCCTCAACTGATAAAGCAAAAAAGTTGTTAGATTATGAAGCAAAAACTACATTATCAGAGATGCTTGACATTGTTATTCCATGGATTAAAGACGCGCGTAAAGAAGGGTATTTTTAAATTTTATTAAATACTTTTAAAATCTTGTATATGAATTTATTGTAAAATGTATTTTTCTTAATGATTTTTCTATAGAAACTATTTTCTAATTTTGTATCTAAAAAAGGTTCGATATATTCAAGTTTCCTTGATTGGAATTTATTCAGCATTATATTTGGAGTAGATATTAAGTATTTGTAGTAGTTATTGGTATGGGTTGCATTTTTGTGTCCTAAACCAATATTTTTAACTAAATTATATTTTGGATAAATAGAAAGTTTCTTTTGATAAAAATTTGAAAAGACTAATCCATAGTCCCATGTATCCAATCCGTTATACACAACATCATCAAAACGTTCTAAAAAATAATCTTTTTCAAATTCAGAATGAAACACTTCGTTTAAATTTGATGATTTAAATTTATTTAAAGTATCATTATTTAACTCAATTCGATTTTCCCACTGATTCTTCCATGTTCCCCAACCCCATATGTTTGTATATCTTGAGAAGTAGTGAGTTTGACTTGATTTGCTTTTTGTTAGGTAGTTATATCCTGAAACAATATTTATTTCATTATTATTTTCATAAAGTTTTAACATTCTTTGAACAAATAAAAAAAATTCGAAACTAGGAAGAGTGTCATCTTCTAAAATAATTAATTTTTTAAAATTTTTAAAAGACTCATCTATAGCATTGGTTACTGACTTTTTACATCCTAAATTGTTATTATTATAAATTTTTGTTAATTTAAGGCTCTCAGTTTTGTTATCAATGTAATTTCTTAATTTCAAAATATCTATATTTTCATTGTAATTTTTACCACCATCAGATGAAATAATTAAATTTTCAGGTTTTATAGTTAGGATTTTTTTTAATATTTTCTTAGTGGTGTCTGTTTTATTATAAGTTAAGAATAAAATTGGAGTATCAAATTTATTTTTCATTTTAAAATTTTAAGTAAATAAATTTTCCAATAATCATTTTAAAAATAAACAGGCGTATTCTTTATATTCTCATGATTTATTAGAAATTTTATACTATCTTTCAGACCATGACCATGCTTTCTAACTGCTAAAAATGGGTATTTTTCTTGTTTATTTTTATCTTCTAGAAAGTGAGTTTCATTTTCTATTACCTCACCTCCGTATATCTTACTTAATAAACTAAAGATACTTTGATCATGACGATTTTCTTCAAAAGCACTTATCTGACCAGATAAATTATAGGTATCCGTAATAAGCTTTGAATCATAATCAAGCAGATTTTTATATTCATTCATGTAATCGTGAGTATGTTTGTTTTTTTTAAAAATCATATGGGTTGCTTCTAGTTGTGTTCCAGTAGCAATTTTAGATTTATTGTCGATATTAAAATAATGAAATAGTTCTGAAGTAGTCCACTTGTTTTCTTTATGGATTGACTCACACTCAATTCGAAAATTTCCAAATTCTGATGTGTTTAGAATATCTATATATTCATAAAATCTTTTTTTTGCAAAATAATTAAATGAAGAACCAGAATCACTATAAACTACCATGTCCCCTTCTTTGATTTTGTCTAATACATCACAAATTATTTCATGTTTCCAAATCCAATACCCAGCACCTCTTGGATATTTCAAAATTTCACTATATTTATTTTTAAAATTAGAAGAAAGAGATGATCTGTTAAATCCTATGGTATTTTCAAAAAAACCAGAATATTTTGCTAAATTAATAACATGTGATTTTGCTACCCTAAAATTTTTAGTTCCATAAGTAATAAAGTATATTTTTTGCTTATGTTTAATTTTATTTTTTTGTAGATTTTGTATTTTGTCAAGAAAAAATAAATCTGCAGTTTTGGATTTTTCACCACCCTCATGCCAGTAACTATCATTTCTCATTCTGTGAAAATGACCAAGATTTTGGTTAAAAATTATTTTACCTTTATTTTTTAAATAAAAGTAGGAAAGTGCAATTGCATCACCAGCTGAGATGTCGTAATCTAGTTCAAAACCCTCTTTACAAAATTCAAGATAGTCATCTTTCAAAAATATAGGATTTCCAATATTTAAAATTGACTTTAAAGTTCTATCTTTAAAACTACTATTTTTTTTATTTTTTTCTGCTCTATTTAATTCTTCTTGAATTCCATAAATGTCAAAAACTTTGTTTTCTTTGGTGAACAACACATCATTATTTCTGAAAAAAAGCATGTTTTCAATTAACTTATATTTTTTAAATAAATTTATTTTTGATGGTAGAAATAAGTCACCATTACTTATTAAATTAAGATTTCTTTGATTGTTTAAGAATTTTTTTGTCTTTGAAGTGAGAATGTTGTCACTGTCAACTTGATAAATTAAGGGATTACTTGCTAATTCAACCCCTTTATATTTGTTTTTAAATCCGCCTAAATTTTCATTATTTCTATTTAATTTAATATTGAGATGTTTAAATTTATTATTTTTGATAACTCCGGTAATATTCTCATATTCTATGTTTCTTGAATGGTCATCTGAAATAATTACTTCGTTCAAATACTTAAGATCTTTTAAGCTATTAAGAAGTTCAGTTAAATATTTTGATGAATTATATGTTGGAATTACAATCGAAAAATTTTTTTCTACCACTAAATTAATGATAATGTTGTTTACTTAAATAACACACAAAATTACATTAATTTATTTATATAATTAATTTATTATGAAATCAATATCTGTCGTTACTTGCTCAAAAGACAGGAATGAATATTTAATCAACAATTTTTTATCTACTGCAAAAATTAAAAATTTAAAAGAACATATTCATATAGATTTTTCCAGTAATTTAGGACTTTCAAACGAATATGAAGTTAATGAAAAACTAAAAATTGTTCGTATAGAAAACGAAAAACAATGGTGGTTAACTCGAGCTTTCAATGCTGCTCTTCACTTTGCCAGTGGAGAATACATTTTGAGAATTAATGCTGATACAGAATTAAATTTTGAAGAATTTAATCAACTAAATCTTGATGATATAAACTATATAAATTTCTGTATTGATAAATATGATTATGGAAATATTTTGTGTGAGTCAGGCTTACTTAAAAAAATCAACGGATACAATGAGTTTCTTTTTGGTTGGGGATATGATGATTACGATCTACATCAAAGAATAATTTCAACAAAAGACGTTAAGTATAAAATTGTTGATGGGAGAAATTATATCAAGATAAATGAACATGATAATTACAAAAGAGTTAGTAACGACACAAACGTTTCTAAAAAATGGGTTGATGCTCATCTTCTTGCTAATCATAAAAAAAATAGATTTATTTCAAAAAAGATTTACTGGAATAATGATTATGAGCTGATTTATAATAATTCTGGAAAAAATTATACAATTGATCATAAATATAAAATAAGTAAATTTTATTTTTTTAAACATATTCAAGCAAAGGCAGAATTTATGTCTACTTTTTTAAATGAATATTACAAAAAGCAAGTGTTTAATAAGATTAAATTATTTTTTTATTTAGTTCCATATAAAATATTTGAACAAATTTTTAAAGTTAAAATCGCGCCTTAGTCAAATAGGTTATTCTTTATATCTTTTTCTACAATTTTAAGTTCGTGAATAGTGTCTACAGGTCTGAATAAGCCAGCATGTTTGTAAGCCGCTAGCTCGCCTTTAGATGTTAAAGATTGTAAAGGCTCTCTTTCAAATGGTTGATTTGTATTTGTAATGTAATTTCCAACAGCTTTATTAATAATAAAGAAGCCACCATTAATCCAGTTTTCATACTTAGAACTTTTTTCTTCGAATTTTGTTACTAAATTATCACTAATTTTAATATTTCCAAACCTAGGGGGCGGCTTAACAGCTGTTAAAGTTGCTAGCTTTTTGTTCTCTTTATGAAATTTTGTTAATTCTTTAATATTTATATTTGCTAAACCATCACCATAGGTAATATACACTTGTTCTTCATCAACATATTCAAGCCCAATTTTTATTCTCCCACCAGTTAATGTCTCTTTTCCTGTATCTAAAACTGTTACATTGGAACTACTTTTGAATTTAAATTTATTTTCTTCATTTGAAATTAATTTTGAGTACTTTGAAAAATAATCAACAATTACACCTTTTTTATAACCAGCAAGAACAACAATATTATTAATTCCAAATTTTAAGTAAATATTCATAATATGAACGAGAAGAGGTTCATCATTAGCTAATACCATTGGTTTAGGAATGTCCTTTGTTTCTTCTTTGAATCTAGTGCCTTTACCGCCAGCAAGTATCATGACTGTTTTATAACTCATACTTAAATATTAATATTTTTTAATTAATAGCCTTGAAATGTTAAGGATATATCATTAATAAATGATACTTTTAACTGGTGGTACTTCATTTAATGCTAATGAATTCGTGAATGATTGCCATGAAGAAATGGTAATAATTAGGCACTCTAATAAAGTAGAATTCAAAAACCCAAAAGTGATTTATCTTGATAATTTAAATGATTTGAAAAAATTTAAAATGAAGAATCAAATAAACACAGTGATCAATTTTGCAAGCTCAATTAATTCAAAAAATAACTTAATCAGTAATTTTTTTTCTTCCTTTTATCCTCTGTTAAAAATTTATTTTATTTTGAGAAAAAGTAATATTGATTTTGTTATAAATATAGGGTCTATGTGGCAAGATATCCCCAAAATGAGATTTAGAAGCTATGTATTTATTAAAAACTTAACTGACTTTATTTTTACCAAATTTATAAAAGAAGTTAATTATCTCAGTCTTAAATTAGGAGATACATATGGAGTAGGAGATAAAAGAAATAAATTAGTAAAGATACTTAAAGATCAACTAAATCAAAACAATTTGGAATTGAAAGGTAGAAAAGAAAATCTTGTTTTTCCAATTCATACAAAGACATTGTCCAAAATAATTAATTATTTGTTGCTAAATAAAAAAATTTTTCTTAACTCAGATATTAAATTTATAAGGACATACGTAGAGCCACTCTCATTGCTTGAATTTACAAAAATTTTTTCTGAAGCTAATAATTTTAATAAAAAAATTATTTATGGAATGTTAGATGGGATTTTTAAAAATGATTTAAAGCCAAAAAATGATTTTTGTTTTTTAATTAATGAAGATCTAAAAGAAACTTTACAAGACATTTAAAATCATATATTAGGTGCAGACAAATCTTTTGGAGAAATAATAGGATCAGTTACTTTCCAGTCTATATTTAGAGATAGTGGGTTAAAGCACAACTCACTTTGAGGTTCATAATCTTCAGATTGTAAATAAACGACAATCGCAAATTCTGATAATACTGAGTAACCATGTGCATACCCCTCAGGTATAAGTATTGCTTTGTCATCATCCGCATTAAGAATTAAACTATCGAATGACTTATAATTCGCAGAATTCTTATCAATATTAACAAAAACATCGAGTATTTCACCATATACACAGGTAACAAATTTTCTTATCTCGTGTGGTTTTTTTTGATAGTGCAAACCTCGAATTACATTTTTATAAGAGGTACTCATAATTACTTCTTTTATATTTGTTAATTCATTTAATTTGTCTCCATACATTGTTTTTTTTAATGAACCACGATTATCTTTAAAATTTATTCCAGAAGCAATTTTTATATCATAAAACTTTTCAGAAAAATTATTAATTTGCATAACATAAATCTTAATATTTATTTTTAAGATTTAGTAAGTTTGTTGAATTTAAAAATTTATTTCCATGCCAACCTAGGTGTTTTTTCCTATTAAAGTAGTGGAACTTTTTTTCTTTATTTTTCCACAAACCTTTTAGCGGTGTTTCGTAAGAAAAATTTATAGCAGTTTCAATATCTGGGTACTTGATATTATTTTCTTTTGCTAGATCAAAATTAACTAAGTTTAAAAATATATCTTCTGGTACTCCGTTTTTTATAAAATTAGATTCGAAGTTAGAACTGTATTCTAAAAACTTTTTACTTCTCAAACTAAACCCACCATTACCTATTCGATTAAATTCTATATTCTTATGTATAGGATTTTTAATATTAGATGGATATTTGCTCCACCTATTTAACCATTTTTTGTCACTAGGCCAAGGAGCACCGATATAATCATAATTTAAAAAATTATCAGACCATTTCAATGGGTTTATTAGGTAGCCATCCGGCTGTACAATCAAGACAAATTCAGAGTCAATATAATCTGTCAGCTTTATTATAAAATTGTTGTATTCAATTACATTTTTGAATTTGTTTATCTTGATTAGTTCAAAATCTCCAGATACATTTTCACTACTAAATAAATAGGTATTGTTAAATTTTATAGTTTTCTGGCTATACTCAAGTGCTTTTATTCCAGCTTCAACTGAATTTGTATTTATTGTTACTAAATCTACAGGTAATTTTTTCATTAATTTTTAATTATAAGTTTACAAATTATTATTAATTATTATTAATTTATGAATATTTCTCAGATAAATTCTTTAGAAAATGAAAATATAAAAATTGAATATAATCCAAAAAATGGTGGAATGATTACTTCATTAATCGACAAGTCACGAAACCATGAATGGGTTTGGTATAAAGATGATAACAAACCTTTTAACGACAATGACTATGATAAATCTTGGAAAGGTGGGTGGGAAGAATTATTTCCTTGTGATTTTAATGAATCTTTCTCTTGGGGAAAAGCAAGAGATCACGGTGAACTTTGGGGTAGGAACTGGAGCATTGTAGAAAAAGGAAAAGATTGGGTTGAATTGAGTATTAATACTTATGAATCAAAGACTGTGTTTAATAAAAAATTTAAATTATTTAAAAATAAACTTTATTGCGAATATAGTGCAGCAATAAAGTTTGATGACTACTTTTTATTTAAGTTACATTTAGCTATACCAAATGAAAATAACATTATTAAATTAGAAAAATCAAAATTTTTAAAAGTTGATGAGAGTTTCGGTAATATTTCTGATAAAAATAATTTTAAGAGTTTACTTTTAAACCCGCAATCTAATACAAAGTTATATGATTTTTTTTATGTGTATAATCACAACAATTTAGTTGAAATTATTAACGAAGCTTCAAATTCAAAAATGATTCTTACTTTTGATAAAAAAATATTTCCTTATTTTTGGCTTTTTCAGTCTCAGGGGGGATGGATGAACAAAAACACTACTGTGCTTGAACCTGCTACCAACTCTTCAAAACTAATAGAAGATGCAGTGCATGAAAGAGCAGCTATTAAAGGTCCAATTAAAAATTTTGTAACTTGGTATGAGGTAGAATTATTAAATGTCTGAGTCGTTTAAAATTTCAATTGTTATTAGATGTTTAAATGAATTAGAAAACTTAAAAGTATTGTTTCCGATACTTAAAAATCAATTATTTAAAAATTTTGAAATTATATTTGTTGATTCTGGAAGTACGGATGGTTCAATGGAGTACGTTGAAGAATTAAAAAAAGATAAATTTTTAGAAATAAAAATTTTAACAATTAAAAAAGAAGAATTTACATTTGGAAGATCATTGAATATTGGTTTTTGTAAAGCAGAAGGGGAAGTGGTAGTGTCTTTAAGTGCCCATTGTTTTCCTACCAGTAAACATTGGTTAGATTACTATCTACAATCTTTTGATAAGTCTGACAGTATAGGGATTGTTTATGGTCGCCAAATAGCATATAAACTTTCCAAGTATTCTGAACAATCAGTTCTTGGAAAATTATTTCCTGAAAGCAGTGGATTACAAGATCATTCATTTAATAATAATGGAAATAGCGCTACCTTGAAGTCATTGTGGGAACAGAACAACTTTGATGAGTCTCTGAGTGGTTTAGAAGATATTAATTATGCAAAGTTTGTATTAGAAAATGATAAAAAAATATTTTATTCATCTGAAGCATGTGTGGAACATTATCACGATGAAACATTTGTTCAGATCAAAAATAGATATAAGAGGGAAGCTTTTGCATTAAAAATTATTTACCCTAAAAAAATAAAAAGTTTATCTAAGTTGTTTCTAATATTTTTAAAAGACTTAAAATTTGATTTTAGCAATAGAAAAAGTTCCAAATTAGAAAATGGAAAGAAGGTAGTAGATATTTATAGATATAGACTAAATCAATTTTTAGGTACTCATGAAGGATTTCAAAAAGATATTTTTGAGAAATATGATAAGAGTAGTTTTTATTTAGGTAAAAAATGATAAGTGCACTTATAGGAATAAAAGAAATCTCTCAAAGAGTAAAAAACAAAAACTTTCTCGACGTAGGTGGAAAACCTTTGTTTTTTTGGATTATAAACACTTTAAATAATACAAAAAATATAGATGAGATAATTTTAAATGTAGATGGAAAAAATTTGATTCAAATGATTAATAAAGAATTCAAAAGTTGTGATAAGTTACAAATTATAGAGAGAGAAGAAAAGATAAAAGGTCACGACGTTTCAATGAACCTTATTATAGAAAATTCACTACAGTCTTGCAAAAATGAAATAATTTTAAACACCCACACTACAAATCCTTTTATTAAACCTGAAACAATAAACAATGCGATAGATTTTTATCATAAAATTGAGCAACCAATATTTTCTGTTGTTGAATTGAAAAATAGATTTTATGACAAACTTAATAACCCAATAAATCACGATATTGATAATCTTATACCTACACAAAATCTTGAACCACTTTATCAAGAAACTTCAACATTTTATATTTTTAGCAAAAAACAATTTTACTTAAATAACAATAGACTTAATGCAGATTCAAAAAGATTTATTATTCCAAAAATTGAATCCATCGATATAGATGACTATGAAGACTTAGAAATTTCAAAATTATTAGAAGTAAAGTTAAAAAGTGAATAAAAAAAAGATTTTAGTAACTTGTCCTCGCATTGATGAATCTAAAAGCAAATTTATTAAATATTTTCAAAATAATGAATTTGATTATCAATTTTTATATCCTGAAAGTCAACAATTTAGTGAGTCAGAAATGATTAAACTTTTTGAAAATGTTAATGTTGCTATCGTAGGTGATGACATTGTCTCCGAGAATGTAATAAGTTCTTCAAATGACTTGGAGTATATTATCAAATGGGGATCTGGTACTGACAATATCAATAGAAAAACAGCAGAACTAAAAAATATTAGAATTTTTAACACCCCGAATATTTTAGGGAAATATGTAGCAGAATATGGACTGGGTATGTTGATTGATCTAATAAAAAATATTTCCAAAACTGATAGACAAGTAAGAAATAAAAACTGGCAAAAGAATGAGAATTTTACCTTGTTTAATTCAAAAATAGGTTTTTTTGGTTTTGGAGATGTAGCAAATGAGTTCGCAAAATTATTAACACCCTTTTCACCAAGTATTTCTTACTGCGATGTAGTTGAAAAAGAATGTAACTATAAAAGACTGAGTTTTGAGAAATTATTAATAAATAATGAGATAGTTATAGTTACTTCTAATTTGACAGCTGATAATAAGGAAGTTTTTGATAAAAGTGCATTTCAAAAAATGGGACGGGATTCATATTTAATCAATATTTCTCGGGGTGGTTTAATAAATGAGGAAGATCTAGTTGTTGCTTTAAATAATTTGTACATCAATGGAGCTGCGTTAGATGTTTATAAAGAAGAGCCATTACCCAAAGATAGCGAATTAAGAATTATTGATAATGTTTTATTAGGAACTCATAACGCTTCAAATGTATCAACTGCAAATATTGAAGTAAATGAATATATACTTAACTTGATGGGTGAAATTTTATGAATATAGTATTTGGTTCGAATGGTTCATTAGGAAACGAGCTGGTTAATACATTTTTAAGAAATGAAAAAAAAGTTATCGGATTTGATATCCAAAATGGAGTGAATAACCAAACAATCGTAATACCTTCTTTGACAAAATCAATTCAAGAAATCGAAAAACATTTTAAATATGAAATAGAATCAATTTCTTTTTGTCAGGGACTGACGGAAAATGGATCAAAAGAAGATATCTTTTTTTCAAATTATCAAATGTCGAGGCAGATTTTAGAAAAATATCTTTATTCATTTTCAAAAAAAGTCTCTATTTGTTTCATTTCCTCTGTTCATGCAATTCAGTCCAATGAAAAAAATTTAGACTATGCTTTTAGTAAATCTGTCTTAGAATCGTATTTTAAAAATTTATGTTTAGATGAAGAATTTAGTCAATGTTCAAAAACTTTAATAAGGTTAGGCGCAATGGAGTCAGAAATGTTGAAATCTAATGTTAAAAATTTTGATGAAATGATTACCTATCTGCCATCAAAAAGCATAATAAGTCCAATAGATTTATCAAAGTTTATATATGATTATCATACAAATTATAAAGAGATGCTCAATTGTTCTATTTTGAATATTGAAAATGGGATAAGTTTTAAATTATCTGGAGAATAGTTAAAACACAGAATCAAAATTATTTCTTTGAAATATTTCTAATTTTCCACCGATTGTTAGATTAATAATTCTTTTGTTATCATTTTCAAAAATGTTTCTAGATTTTTCATAAGCAATCTTTACTTTGTTAAGCTGCGGGTTGTGCCATCTTTTTCCTGGGCCGAAATAGTCATCATGAAAATGGTTAGGATCTTTTTCAGTAGACTGCCAGATATTCCCATCTTTAATTAATGTTTCAGGCTCTTTATAGTCGAAATCCATACCAATTAAATAAACAATTTTAAATCCCATAAAATATGCTAATTGAATATTTGTGTAAGTAACAGTATGACCAGAATAAACTACTTTATCAAAATTTTTAGAAAATCTTAAATTAGTCTTTTTTGGAATATCATATTCATCTCTGTAATATCTTGAGTCTCTAAAAAAATAGTTTGCATTATCGTCATAAAAATACTTTTTAAAATCATGTGGAAAAAACTTATGATCAATATCGTATTTTTTAATTTTTTCAACATTATCCTGTATTACTAGATCGTCTTCTACTGTATAGAAAGTTGGTTTAAAATTTATTTCTTCAGTTAATAAAAAAATACTATTAACTCCGAACGTTTTAATATTTGATAATTTATCAAAATTAATTTTATTTAAAGAAGGACCATTGCCAATAATCACACAAGAATCTCCTTTATAAAGATTTTTGTACTGAGTTAGTTTATTACTATCTTCTTTTTTAAAATATATATTTTTTAAATGCTTATCATTTTTATTTTTTTTACTATTAAAAATAAAAAAAACATAAAAATATCTTATTAACCTAAAAAAAGAAATCTTTTCTAAATTTAATAATCTATAAAATTTTGATATTAAGTATTTCATCTTTACTCAAATAACAGTTTTTCTATAAATTAATAGATAAAAATATTTGTAAACCCTAAAAATAAAATATTTTATCCTTTTATTTTTACTGTTGCGGCTTCTGATTTTTTTTTCTTTGGCTGTGAATAGATCAAGATTAAATGACATTGGGATTTCCTGAATATTTTGGACAATATATTTATTTGATAAAATCTTATTATGCCAATACGAAAAATTAGCTTTTTCAAGATTGATATCTCTCACTATATTTAAATCAATGTCATCTGTTGCAATATTTTTTACAAATATAATTGGTAAATCAGTAAAATTTTTGTAGGCAATACTTTTTTGCACAACGGGATATGAGTTTGCATAAATAGCTTCCCACACACGGTGCGTATCAATTCCATTTCCGTACGGACAAATAATAAACTTGTTTTGATTCAAATCTTCTAAATATTCTTCTTTATTTACTCTTGATGATATAGATGAATTTAATTGATAAGAATATTTTTTTAATATGCGCAATCTGTGGTAAAAGTTAGTGTTTACATTAAAATTTAGATAATATCTGTCTAGTTTTTCATAAGATTTTTTAAATTTTTTTGAAATAAAATCTTCTTCAATTGGAAAAGCTTGATAGAAATCATTGTTTATACCAATAGGAATCGGTATTAATTTTTTATTTTCAGCTGTAACATTTGTCGAATACCAGTAATTAATACATGCAGGTTTTTGATTATATATTTTTTTGGTTATTTTCATATCAGATTGGTGTGTTATTAAATCAATCCTGTTTAAATCAGAATTGTTCAACAATTCAAACAAGTAATGCACATAATCAGTTTGGCAAAATACTATATCACCATCAGATATATTGAATGACTTATTTATGTAAGTGACAAATCTTGAACCATTTAAAGATTTATCTTCAATTGTATATAAACTTTCACTTATATTTTTGTTAAGGAAATCCTGATAATCTGTTGTTTCAGAAAAAATTACATCACTTATATTTTTGAATTTTTTTGAATTTATAATTTCTATTTTCAATTACCTCTAATTATACCTTTTTATAACTAATATATTAGGATTGAAAAGTGAGTAGTAAATGATTAAAAAATTATTAAAGTCAATAAATCAAAAAGGCTATATTTTTACTCTAAAAAAAATTATTAATTTTCTATATTATTTTTTTAGAAAATATTATTATCGGATACTTTTATATTTAAGATTTTTATTTTACAAAACAAAATATGAAATTACACAAAATTGGTTCTTAAATAGTGAATTAAGAATTTATGCGAAAGATTATATTAGTAAATCAGAAAAAAATTGTATTCTTGAAATTGGTTCTTATGAAGGAATGTCAGCAATATTTTTTTCAAATAATTATTTATTACATTCTGAATCCACTTTAACTTGTGTTGATCCACATGGAGAATCAAAAAACATACCCAAAGAAGTGAAGGGGAGGTTTATAAGAAATATTGCAAAATCAAAAAACTTTGAAAAAGTAAATTATCTAAATATGGAGTCGGATGATTTTTTTACCTCTAACACCAAAAACTTTAACTTTATATATATAGATGGTAATCATGAGTATGGGCAAGTTTTCAGAGACCTAACCAATGCTTCTAAAAATATAACTGAAGATGGAATAATTTGGTTAGATGATTTTTTATGGTACCCAGAAAATAATAAAGAAAACCCAATTTTAAAATTTCTAGATGAAAATAATGAATTTAACATTATTCACAAAGGGTATCAATTAGCAATCAAAAAAAATACATAAAAAATATAAAATTACTGACTTCAAAATAATTAAAAAATTAGATAACTGCTGCTTGTTAGACAACTAATATATTTTAAAAGAAAATTTTTTTACAGAAAAGAATGAAAAGTGAATATAGCTGTAGCATTAACAGGGCATCTGAGGAATAATCCTCACACTTGTATTGAGTCGAACATAAAATTTTCAAAACTCTATTCAAAAGATGTAGATTTATTCATAAATACCTACAACACAGTTGGGTCTCATGTAGCAGCAAAAAATTATTCTACTTTAAAAACAGAATATGTTTACGACAGTGATAGCAGTGTAAAAGTATTGGAAACTATTAATGAAAGATTTAATCCTAAAGATGTTCAAATAAATAATTTTGAAGAATACCAAAAAGAAATAATTTTACCTAAAGCCCAGGAGCTAATAAAAAAAATAGAGAATTATAAAAATGGACCAAAAGTATTAAATCCAGGTTTAATTACTGGATTAATTGCACAAAGTTCATTACGAAGAGATGTTCTAAAAACAATTTTTAATTCAAATAAAAATTATGACTTTATTTTAATTGCACGTCCAGATATTAATTTAAATAATCTTGAACCTGTAAATTTAAAAAATGAAATTTATCATGTTCAATCTACCCCTTTTTTTGATAGAAACAGAACTATTTACATTCAAAATAATTTCATACATAATAAAATTGCTAAAAAATTTCATTTTGGTATTAGTAAAAAACATTTGATTGATGACTTACTTTTTTTTGGAAAATCTAATATTATAAGACAAATGTATGAAGATCTCTTTAATAAGGTAGAAGATGTAATATTTGAATCTTATAAGTCTTCACCCAAGTTTATGACTTATACATATGGCCCAACTACTTACAACATAACACTTCCTAACTGGGAAATGCCAGAATATATTATTGCTAAATGGGCAAAGACAAAAGGGGTAGATTTTAGAAAAATTGCATATTTTGAACTTCAAAATAGTGACAATATAAGAGAATTTGTTTTAAATAAAAATATTTAAATTTTTTTATTTTGATAACTTATAAGAAAATTATAAACATTTAATATTAGATAGTATAAAAGGAAAGAATAATGAAATATATCAAATTGTTAATTTTAGATGTAGATGGTGTTTTAACAAATGGAAAAAAATATTATGATATCACCGGCAAAGTTCACCTCAAAACATTTTGTGATAAAGATTGGACTTCAATAAAAAGATTTAAAACTCTTGGGATAGATGTGATTTGTATTACTGGTGACCCGTTTAATAAATTTATTGAAGAAACAAGAAATATAAAAGTTTATATAAATAGAAAAGACAATTCTCATGTAGATAAAAGAGAGTTCTTAAGTGAAATTTGTAAAACTTATAATGTCAACGCTAAAGAAATATGTTTTGTTGGGGATGATATTTTTGATGTTGGTTTAATGAAAGATTTAAAATATAGTTTTTGCCCTTCAGATGCACCTAAGGTTGTAAAAGACAATTCTGAACCTTTAAAGTCTAAAGGTGGAGATAATGTACTTGTTGAACTATATGAAAAGCTTGAGAGTATGTCTCTTATTGAAAAAAAAGGATATGAAGAAATAATCCAACCCCTCTATAAAGAGGACATAAAGGATATGTTTTAAAAATGGATTACGATGTATCTTTATATGGTCACATAACAATTGATACTATTTTAGGAGATTCTAAAGAATATTCCTTTGGTGGTATAGCGAACATATGGAGAGCTTTAAAGAAATGTGATTCTGATTTATTAATAAATCTTGAACCAACTTATTACGGTGAGGCTATCATTTATATTGATAAAATTAATTCATCAAGATACTCGGATGCACTTTTAAATTTAAAAAGCTTTACTCCAAAAATTATTCCTTCAAAAATTAATATGATTTCCTATATTAATGAACTTGATGATAAAAAATTTATAAGTGAACTCAAAGGCTTCAATATCGCCGATGTATGCAAAGGTAAAGAGGTGACGATAGATATGTTAAAAAATATAGACTTACTTTTAATTGCTGATGAAGATATAAAAAATCTACAAGAAATAAAACAAAATTTTTTTGGAATTATATTAGTTCATGGTGCGGATAGAAGCACAATATATTTTGAAAAAGAAAAAGTTGAGACAGTTTTAAAAAAAGAAAACTTTGTAGAAAATTTAAACGTACTTGGTGCTGGAGATATTTTTGCTGCCGTTTTGATATATTATTTATTGCAAAATAAATTAAAAGATAGTTTTGATAAAAAAACATTCTTTTTAAATATAAAAGAAAATATAGAAACAATACATGAAAAAACAACCAAAATATTGATTGATTATAATTAAATATTATGAAGAAAAATATTTTAGTGCCTATGGCCGGACTTGGAAAGAGATTTGCAGATCAAAATTACATTTTGCCAAAGCAACTATTAGCAATAAAAGGTAAACATTTACTTGATATTTCTCTTGAGTCTTTAATATTCGAGAACGAAGATCAACTAATCTTTATTATTAGAAAAGAAACTAATTTGGAATTTAATATCGGAGAGATTATAAAAAATAAATATGACTCTAACAAGGTCATAATAATTGAGATTGAAGAGCAAACAAGAGGATCAGTAGAAAGCTGTTTAAAGGCCAAAGACATAATAAACAACGAAACTCCACTTATAATTCACACGTTAGACGTTCAGTTTTTTCCAAAAATTCAAACTTCACATCTAATTCACCAAGGAGATGGCCACATATTGACATTTAAATCAAATTCAGAAAACTATAGCTATGTTCAAAAAGATTTGTCTGGAAAAGTTATAAAAACTGCAGAAAAACAAGTAGTAAGTAATGATGCCTGTGTTGGAGTATACGTTTTTAATAGAGGGTCAGATTTTGTTAAATATGGTGAAGAAATGATTAATAAAGAGATTACCACAAGAGGAGAATTTTTCATTACTCCTTTATATAACTTGTTAATAAACGATAGTAAAACAATTAATACAACAAAAGTAGACAAAATACATATTTTTGGAACACCAGAGGAATATGAATTTTATAAAAATAATGTAGCTATCAAATTTGGTGATAAACCAATTGGATTATGTTCTGATCATTCCGGTTATAAATTGAAAGAATTAGTTAAAAAAGAATTAAGTCGAAGAGAAATTGATTTTATTGATTTTGGAACATACTCCGATGAAGACTGTGATTACCAACCATTTGTCGAAGTAGCAGCAAAAAGTATGATGAATAATGAAATTGACCACAGCCTTGGTTTTTGTAGGACAGGTCAAGGTGTTAATATTGTTGCAAATAAAAATACAAATATAAGATCAGCGCTTGCGTACAGTAAGTATTCATTAGAAATGTCCATAAGACATAATTGTGCCAACTTTTTTTCAATTCCTAACAGTCTTGTAGAAGACGAACTTACAATTAAAGAAATTGTTGAAATACTATTAAATACAACTTTTGATGGTGGAAGGCACCAGGTTAGGATACAATCGATAGAATGATTATTTCAAACATTAATGATTATAAAAATGGTTGGTTTATAGGTGATTTTGAGCCTTCAATTTTTAAAAACACATTCTTTGAAATTGCTCATCATAAACATAAAAAACATGAAAAAACGACTCCGCACACCCATAAAGTAACAACTGAACTTAATTACATTCTTAAAGGAAAATTAAACGTTAATGGAAATATTCTAAAATCTGGTGATATATGGATATATGAAAAAAATGAAATCTCAGATGTTAAATTTCTCGAAGATTCTGAATTAATGGTAATTAGGTGGCCATCAATACCATCAGATAAATATATTGTATGAAGATTATTTCTCACAGGGGAAATCTCAACGGCCCAAATAAAGATTTAGAGAATCAGCTTGATACAATCGAAAAAGCTATTCAATTAGGTTTTGATGTTGAAGTTGATATTTGGCTTATAGAAAATCAGCTATATTTAGGCCATGACAAACCACTATATAAAGTTGGTAAAAAAATATTAGATATTTATAAGGAAAAACTTTGGATACATTGTAAAAATTTAGAATCATTAAGGTTTTTAGAAGACGAACAAGATTTCCATTATTTTTGGCATGAAAAAGATGATTATACTCTTACAAGTAAAAACTTTATATGGAGCTATCCAACTATGTATAATAGTAAGAATATTATTGCGGTTATGCCAGAATTAGTAATAGATGAATTGACTATCAAAAATCATATTAATGAAAAACAATGGATAGGGTTATGCACCGATTATCCCATAAATTACCAGAAATTATAATTTTTAATTATCCATTATCTTATTGAATATTAATTTTTCTAAATGGTTTGTAAGAAAAAGTGCACCCTCAAATGTTAAGTGGTTAGTATCGGTGTAAAAAATCTGAGTTTCAGTTGATGCATTACATTTATCTTGATCAAATATATTGCAAAAAAAATTTTCAGTTTCAATATATAAAATATTTTCTCTATCAATTGATCTTAAGTAGTCTTTTGTTGGGGCAATATAAGACATCCATTCAGAATACTGAATTTGTATTGGGCTTCCCCATTTTTCAATTTTATTTAGATAAGACTTTGCAATTGGAATATCATACGTTGGATAGGGGTCAAAAATAATCAGATTTTTTGATAAATCTGACATAACTTCTATTCTTTCACTTATTTCTTGTAAATAATTACAACTTTCACATTGTAACTGTTGTTTCCCTACCTTTTCATTTATCCACAAATCAAAGTTTCCTATCAAAACTACAATATCGTTTTCAGGATCAAATCTTTTAACGTAATTTTCAAAATAGGATTTTTCACAGGCTCCAATGTAGTTTACGGAGTCATGCTGTCCAGTAATTACGCATCTTCCACCAATCCCATTTTTAACTGCTATGTTGTATTCTTTACTTAATTCTTTGCTATTTCTAAGTATCGAAACAGTAAAAATATTCGCATGAGAATCACCGAGGATGTATATTGTTTTTTTATTGTTACTGTTTGTAAAATTGCAGTCACCATCAAAGCATTTGAAATCTCTCCAATAAATTAAATTACTTGGATTATTATCTGGATAAATATTTGTGTTCAAAGAATAAAATATTACTTCTTCCGGTACGAAACTATATCTTTCTTCAAATCCATTTGAATTAATTGTTCCAAAATAGAAAAAAATGATTATCAACAAACTAATAAGAAGAAATAACAACAACAAATTTAAATGTTTAGTATTTATAAAATATTGTTCTATATATTTCCACGAGATATAGGACAATATTAAGAGAATAATTATAAGAAAAAATTTTTCAATACTCTCAAAAGATGAGAGTCTTTTTTCATCATAAATCCTATAAAAACTAAATATCGGTTGATGTAATAAATACATTGAAAAAGAAATATTTCCAATAATATTTAAACTCTTTGATTGAATTGTTGAATTCAAAATAGAATTATCACTTCCAAAAACTAAAAACATTAAAACACCAAATAAGGCTACAAGTTTTGGTTCAATTTGATTGATCATTGAATCATCAAAAATTACAAAGGAAGATAATACGATTAACAACCCTAGTGTTTTTAAAATGTTATTTTTGTAAATTTTATTTAGAAACATTATGAGCACACCTATCATAAATTCCCATAATCTAAATTGGATATAGTAAAATTTGTCGTCAGTTTGATTAGTACCATTTAGAAGTATTGAAAACAAAAGAATTACAAAAAATATAAATGCGGAGTTATTTCTTAATTTTTTGAAGAAAACTAAAAAAATGATTGGAAAAATTATGTAAAATTGTTCTTCTATTCCAAGACTCCAGGTGTGCAATAAAGGCATTGTCTTTGCAGATGACGAGTTGTAAAAATCAAGATTTCTAAAAAATAAGTTTGAATAAAAGAACACTGATGAAATTAACGATCGAGAAAATTCAAGTAGCCCTTTTGGTTGTAGCAATGTGTATGCAAATGGAATAGAAAAAATTATTGTAGAAAATAATGCTGGTAATATTCTACGAACTCGCCTCAAATAGAAATGTTTGAATTTAAACTTCCCATTATTAATGTCTGAAATAATGATATTTGATATTAGATATCCTGATATTACAAAAAAGACATCTACACCCAACCAACCTCCACCAAAATATTTAATGTCAGCATGGTAAAAAACAACAGCAATAACAGATAAAGCTCTTAAAAAATTTACATCATACCTATAATTTATTCTCGATATAGGAGTCTTTGAAATTAGATTCTGCACTACTTTATTCTATAGACCAAAACATTGAATACTTAAAAATTTTATATTTAAATATTTTTATAAAAAAAAGATATCAGAATGTATCAGAGAGTATCTACAGTTTTAGAAAATTTGTGGGGTTTTTAACAATTTATCTTGAGATAAAGTTTCCCTCTTTGTTTGTAAATTTACCCATAACTATCATTATCAAATCAATAAGTACCCATATTC
>MDTG01040684.1_pt1 | contig 22456 bp, 16 predicted proteins | sample 811421 | NCBI WGS metagenome assembly MDTG01 (sample SAMN05326645, study PRJNA326480) | marine metagenome | isolation source: seawater | place: Pacific Ocean: South East | collected 2011
CGTCGGGCTCTCGGTCTCGGTCGTCGGGCTCTCGGTCTCGGTCGTCGGGCTCTCGGACTCGGTCTCGGCCGTCGGGCTCTCGGACTCGGTCTCGACCGTCGGGCTCTCGGCCTCGGTCTCGGTCGTCGGGCTCTCGGTCTCGCTCTCTTGCTCGACCTTCCCCAGCTGCGACTCGGCGTCGATCCCCTGCCCGGCCTCATAGGCCGCCGCCGCCTCCTCGAGATCGTCCGCCGACTCCAGCTCGATCCCGCTCTGCAGGTCGCTCACGTCGAGGTCCTCGGGCGGCCAGTTGTCGCGATACTCCTCCACGATCGGGAGCAAGATCCGGAACGTCGACCCGACCCCCTTCTCGCTCTCGACCTGGATCTCGCCCCCGTGGGCCCGCACGATCTGGTCGATCAGGCTCAGCCCCAGCCCCGCGCCCGAGATCGCGCGCGTCAGCTCGTCGCCGGCCCGATAGAAGCGGTCGAAGATCCGCTCGAGGTCCTCCGGGTCGATCCCGATCCCGCGGTCCTTGACCGAGATCATGATGTGATCGTCCTCGGTCCGGCGCACGCTGACCCGGATCCAGCGCTCGTCGGTCGAATACTTGACCGCGTTGCTGAGCAGGTTGAGCACCGAGCGCACGATCGCGTCCCGGTCGAGGTCCACCGCCGGCAGCTCGCCCACGGGCGGGAGCTCGACGAAGAGGTCGAAGCCGCGGACCTTGGCCGAGAGCCGGAACAGGTCGATCGCCTCGGCCACCGTGTCGGCCACGTCCTCTTCGGCGAGCACGTAGTCGTGCTGCCCCGAGTCCGAGCGAGCGAAGTCGAGCACGTCCTCGATCAGCTTCTGGAGCCGGTCGGCCTCGCGCACGATGTGCTCGGCGTACTCCTTCCGCTTCTGCTCCTTCTTGAGCCGCCCCATGGCCAGCAGCTCGCCGTACATCTTGATCGAGGTCAGCGGCGTCTTGAGCTCGTGGGTCATGTTGGAGACGAAGTCGGACTTCATGCGCGCCAGCTCGAGCGAGCGGCGCACGTAGCGCAAGGTCGCGATCGCGCCGGTCACGGCCGCCGCGAGGGTCAAGCCCAGGAGCGCGCCGTAGAGGATCAAGCGGTTGCGCCGGGCCGAGGCCAGCTGGGCCGTGCTGCGCCGGACCTGCACCGCCCACAGGGGCACGTCGACCAGGTCGACCGAGGCCGCCTCCGCCGCGCGGGGCAGGAGCCCGTCGTCGCCCGGGCGCGCGTCCTTGCCCGCGTAGGCGCGCACGCTCCCCCGTCCGTCCACGACCGCCAGCGAGATCTCCTCCTCGAGGTTGACCGTCGCGCAGGCCGGCCCGAGCACCTCGCGCGCGAGGCGGTCGAGGTCGAGGTCGAACCCGATCACGACGCCGCCTGAGGGGCTCTGCTCGACCCGATAGGCCAGCACCCGCGGCGGCACGCCCAGGAGCGCGTGGTGGCGGACCTCGCTCCCGCCGCGCTGGCGCGCCTGCTGGAGCAGCGAGGGGATCAGGTCGTCGAGGGCCTGCGTCCAGCGCACGCGCTCGAGCACCTGGGCCTGCTCCCTGGCGACCTCTGCCTCGGCCTCGCTCTCGCCGAGGGCGGTCAGGATCGCGCGCATCCGCGTCAGGCCGTCGAGCCACTCGCTCTGGGTCACGTCCCCGCTGCGCGCGCCGGCCAGGAGCGCGCGCGCCAGGGCGCGCGCCGAGTCGGCCGCCGGCCCCTGCTCGTTGGCGGCGCGCCACAGCTCGGCCACCCGGATCGCGGCCAGCACGCGGACCGGCAGCCCCAGCTCGTCGCGCACGGGCAAGGGCGCCTCGGCCGCGATCTGGAAGGCCTGCCGCGCGGCCGAGGCCTGGCCCAGCCGCTCGAGGCAGGTCCCGAGCCGGAAGGCCGCGCGGGCTTTGATGGTGGGGTCGGCGGCCTCGCTCTCGGCCACGGTCCGGAACCCGGCGGCCGCGTTGTAGAGGTTGGCTGCCTCCTGCTGGGCCTTGGAGCGCTGGTAGTAGTCGAGCAGCTCGCTGCGCTTGCGCAGCACGTCGGCGCTGAGGGACGCGCCCTCGTCGCTGGGGTCGACCCGCGGCGGCTCCTCGTGCCCCTCCCGGAAGGGCAGCTCCGCGCGCGGCCAGATCCGGCGGCCCGAGGCCAGCGAGACGGTCAGGAAGCGGCGCGCGATCGGGTGCGCGCGCAGGGCGCTCTGGTAGTCGGGCCGCCCGCCCGGCTCGAGGGCGTCGGGCGCGAGCAGGGTGCGGAACACCGCCTCCTCGGCCCCGCGGACCGCGGCGTGCAGCTCGGCCTGCGCCCGCTGCGCGGCCTGGCGCGTGCGCTCCTCCTCGACGTAGCGCAGGGCCTGCTCGTCGTTCTTGGCGGCCACGAAGGCCAGCACGCTGAGCAGGATCAGCGGCGGCCCGATCGCCAGCGAGAAGGGGAGCAGCACCCGCCGCCCCTGCTGGGCCGACTCGCTCAACGCGGCGCCCTCACCGCAGCTGCGCGCGGGCCTGGCGAATGAAGTCCTCGCGCCAGCGGGGTTGGCCCTCCTCGCTGACCAGCGCCAGGTAGCGGCGGAACTGCTCGAGGGAGGGCTTGTCCTGGAGGTCCTTGAAGAGCGACGAGCCGAGGTAGTAGCGCACCTCGGGCAGGCGGCCCTCGACCTGGGCCCGCTCGGCGAGCGGCTTCAGGATGTCGATCGCGCCCTGGAAGTCGCCGTGGGCGTAGAAGGCCACCCCGCGGAGGGCCTGGGCCTGCGGACGCAGGTCGTGCTCGAGGGCCTCGGCCAGGCGGTAGGCCTTGGTGTGGCGGCCCAGGAGCAGGTTGGCCCGCACGCGCAGGTCGTCGAGCTCGGTCGTGAGGTCGGTGCTGTCCTCGACGGCGGCGTCGAGGGCCTTGAGCGCGTCGCTCACGACCTCGTAGTCGCTGTCGCTCAACCCGCCCGTGGTCTCGGGGATGAAGGGCAGCGGCCCGAAGCGCTCGAGCACCTGCAAGGCCGGCGCGCGCAGCTTGCGCGCCAGCTCGGCGACCTTGGCCTCGCTCGCGCTCTGCCCCGGCGAGGCGCCGGGGGTCGGTCCGCTCACGGGCTTGCCCCGGTCGACCAGCTCGCCCTGGCGGATCACCTTGCCCGAGCTGACCAGCCCGACCAGCGAGAGGCAAAGCGCGCTCACGACCCCGATCGCGACGAGCCCAGGGACGAGCCTCCGCGTCGAGTAGCCGAAGGCGGCGCCGACCACGATCCCGATCACGATCGAGCCCAGGATCGAGGGGTAGTTGATCGGCATCCCCATGGACGCGCCGAGGAAGTAGTAGAGCCCACCCCACAGGAGCGCGAAGAAGAGCGACCAGCGCCCCATGGGATCGGCCAGGGTCTTGCCGATCGAGCCCGTCATTCCCAGGATCGCGCCGGGAACGGCTCCGGTCAGGCCGAACACGCCCACCCAGGTCCCGATCGCGGTCGGGACGGGCATCATGAGCTCGCCCACGGCCATGGACGCCGCGCCCGTGACCAGGAAGTAGCCGCAGAAGCGCAGGGATCCCAGCGCGCGCTCGAGTCCGAAGCCGTACTCGAAGAAGAGCCACACGAAGATGAACAGGCCCAGGCCGTGCCGGGGCACCACGAGCGTGGTGAAGAAGCGCCACCACTCGCCGTGGTCTCGCACGCGGGGGTAGAGGTAGCCCCCGTACTCCCCGTAGGCCAAGTCGTGGAAGGGGGCCATGACCCCGATCGTGGTCGTGGCGTGGTTGTATTCGAGGATGAAGATCGCCACGACCGTCAGCATGATCGCGGCCGAGACCTTGCCCTTCTTCAGCCGCTGCAAGAAGGTCTCGCCGGGCAGCGCCTGCATCGCCGCGCCCCCCGTCGCGGTCGCCGGCGCAGCCGCTGGAGCGGGTGGCGCCGAAGCGGGCGCAGCTGCCGGAGCCGGCGCAGCCGCCGGAGCGGGAGCGGGCGGCGAGGGCGTCGCTCCGCTCGCCGGAGCAGCCTTGGCGGCCTCCGCCGCCTCCTCCTTGGCGGCCTCCGCCCTGGCGGCCTCCTCCTTGGCCAGCTCGGCCTCGGCCAACGCCGCCGCCGCCGCCAGCTTCGCGGCCTCCGCCTCGGCCTTAGCGGCTTCGGCCTCTGCCCGCGCGGCCTCAGCCTCTGCCTTGGCCGCAGCCAGCTCCGCCTGCGCGTCGCTGACCTCGGACTCGGGCTCGGAGGCCTCGGACTCCGACGTCGGGTTCTCGGTCTCCGACTCCGACGTCGGGTTCTCGGACTCCGAATCCGACGTCGGGCTCTCGGACTCCGAGTCGGACGTCGGGCTCTCGGACTCCGAATCCGACGTCGGGCTCTCGGACTCCGACTCCGACGTCGGACCTTCGGCCTCGGACTCCGAATCCGACTCCGACGTCACGTTCTTCTCTTCAGGCTGCGAATCGGCCACGGCGCGCCATGGTGCGAGCCACATCGGCCTCCGTCAATGGCGCGAACGCCGACTCGCCTCCGCTCAGCGGAACCAGCCCTTGATCTTGTGCCACAGACCCTGCTGCTTCTGCTGCAGCTCGTCCCACTCGGCCTGCTTCTCGGCCAGGTAGTCGGCCCGGCGCTGGTCCTCGTCCTCGAGGCGCTGCAGCGCGCGCTCGGTCAGGCGGTCCAGGACCGAGTTGGCCCGCGCCAGGGCGGCCGGGCTCCCAGGCGTCACGCCCGCGACCTCCTGCTCCATGATCTCGTCCCAGAGCCGAACCGCGGTCACGACCCGGGCGAAGGCCTTGCCGGTCAGGTCCCAGATCTCCTTGACGTGCTCGTTGGCCGGGGTGGTCGCCGTCATGAAGTCCAGCGGCTGGTGCCCGAGCTCCTCGTTGTAGGTCCCGCCGTTCTTGGTGACCTTCTTGCTGACCGCGCGGATCGCCTCGTAGATCGGCTGCGCCTCGGGCGCCGAGACCTGGATCATTTGCTCGGCGATCACCTGGGCGTAGGGCGTCTGACCCTTGGCCTTGGTCCCGAGCCCCGCCTGGCGGAGGGCGTCGCGGCAGCGGCGCTCGAACTCGGCGTCGCCGGCCTTGGCGACCCGGATCAGCTCCACGATCTCGGGGCGCGCCTGGGCGGTCCGGCCCGCGCGGAGGTGGTCGCGGCTCTCGAGGTAGAGGCTCTGCACGAAGTCCTCGAGCAGGCGGTGGTGGTTGCCAATGATCAGCATCCCCAGCTCGGTGTCGGTCGGCGCCGGGCTGGGCTCCTTGCCGAGGGCGAAGCGGACCGCCTTGTCGACCTCGTCGAGGCGGCCGGCCTTGATCTTGACCATCGCCTCGTTGACCTGCTGCGGCGTCAGCGCCGCCGGGCGGACGTAGCCCTCAGCGGCCAGGTCCGTGCGCTTCTTGAAGAAGCGCTTCATGCGGTACTTGTAGTAGGTCATCTTGGCGTCGAGGAAGAATTTCCAGGTCCCGAGCACCGTGGTGTGGATCTGGTTGCCGAGGTCCTCGATCCCGTGCAGGTTGTTGCCGCCGAAGGTCAGCGCCAGCCACTCGGAGCCCGGGCCGCCCCAGAGCTTGGCCGCCATGGCCAGCTCGGTGTAGGTCTCGGAGAAGTCGGGGGCCGAGCCGAGCACGACCGGGGGCCGCGCGAACTGCTCCGGGTTACGCAGCGCGGTCCACACCCCGCCGCCCTTCTTGCCCGTGCGCAGGGTCGCGCCGTGGCCGTCGAACTGGCTGGGGGTGCCCGTCAAGCCGCCGAACCAGACCGTGCGCGGATCCTGGGGCACCGCGCGCCCGAAGGCGTCGAGCACGACCTGCCCGCCCTGAATGAACATCCGGTCCTGGTTGCGGTTGTCGTTGTCGGGGTCGACCGAGCCCTCGCGGACCACGCTGCGCACGTCCGTCGCGCGCGAGGGCACGTAGTCGATCGCGACCACGCGCTTGCCCGGGTTGAGCGAGAGGAAGGCCTTGAAGGCCGTCGCGTCGAAGGAGGCCTCGGTCGGCCAGCGCCGCTGGAAGGCCGGGTTGCGCGAGGCGCGCTGGTAGACGAAGCGCCGGAAGGCGTCGAGGGCCGCCGCGTCGGGGGGCGTGACCTGTCGCGTGTTGGCGGGGCGACCGTCGAAGGCGAGGTCGAAGAAGTCCTTGTGGACCTCGATCGCGTAGCCCTCGGCGCGCTGGGTCCAAGCCAATGCCAAGGCGCCCGCGACGAGGGCCAGGGCGAGGGAACGAAGACGCGACATGAAGGACTCCTTGGACGAGGGGCGGAATATTAAGGAGCAGCAAGGACCCTGCCCAAGCGAAATCCTGGCCGACCGAGCCGAGGAGAGCGAACTCGCTCGCTCCCCCCGATGGGAAAGATCCGACCCGCGCTTGACAGGAGACACCCGCATCGGGTCCCCTTAAGCCCAACTCGTCGCCTACGGGAGGTTTGCGCTGGTGGGCCAACCACAAACCGAGTCCCTGAATGACATCGTGTCGCGCATCGTGCTGCAACACAACATGGTCGAAGAGGACCAGCTCGAAGACGCGCTGGACCTCCAGCGCGAGATCCTCAGCACCAAGGGAGACAAGCCCTCGCTCGAGCGCGTGCTGCTCGACATGGGGATCCTGAGGGGCAAGCAGCTCAAGGGTCTGCGCTACGCGATCATCTACTACCTGGTGCGCAAGGCCGATCGCTTCTACGGCAAGATCGCCACTCAGAGCGATATCTGCGAGCAGAAGTGGGTCGACGAGGCGCTCAAGGAGCAGAAGCGGATCCACGTCAAGAAGCGCAAGCTGGTGCGCCTCAACAAGATCCTGCTCGAGAAGGGCTACATCAACTCGCGCGAGGATCGCGCGATCCTGCGCGCGATCGAGGGCATTCGCGAGCGGCGCCGCAAGCGCAAGGGGAAGAAGGGCGCCGGCAGCGACTTCGGCGGAGCGCTCGAGGACGAGGACCTCGCCGCCGACCTCTCGGACCTCGGCAGCCTCGACGACATGGGCGAGGACTACGACGCCGGCGACGCCGACCCGGAGGATCCGCAGTCGCTCGAGGAGCTCGAGGAGCTCTCGGGAATCGCTGACGTGGAAGACCTGGCGGGGATCGAGGTCGACGACACGGCCGAGCTCGACGAGGACGAGGTCCTCGACCGGCGCTCGGACATGGGCGCGATCGAAGACGACCTCGACGACGACCTCGACGACCCCAGCGACGACGACCTCGACGCCGAGGACGACATCGACCTCGACGGCGACCTCGATCTGGACGGCGACCTCGACCTCGACGACGACCTCGATCTCGACGAAGAGCCGAAGTCCAAGTCGAAGTCGAAGTCCAAGTCTCGGTCGGCCGCGGACGAGCTCGCTGACGACCTCGACGACGACGACCTCGGTCTGGGCGACCTCGACGACGACGACGACCTCGGCCTCGACGACGACCTCGACGACGACAGCGACGAGGCGCCGGTCGCCAAGAAGAGCAAGAGCAAGAGCAAGAGCAAGAAGTCCAAGTCGGCCGCCGATGAGCTCGCCGACGACCTCGACGACGACGACGACCTCGGACTCGGGGACCTCGACGACGAGCTCGGGGATCTCGACGACGACGAGCTCGGGGATCTCGACGACGACGAGCTCGGGGATCTCGACGACGACGAGCTCGGTGACCTCGACGGCGATGACGACGAGCTCGGGGATCTCGACGACGACGAGCTCGGGGATCTCGACGACGACGACGATGAGCTCGGCGCCGACGACGACGACGACGAACTCGGGGATCTCGACGACGACGACGACGAGCTCGGCGATCTCGACGACGACCTCGACGACAGCGACGAGGCGCCGGTCGCCAAGAAGAGCAAGAAGACGTCCAAGAAGCAGGACGAGAGCGACGAGGACGAAGCCTTCGACGACGACGACGACGAGGACGAAGCCCTCGACGACGACGACGACGACGACGACGAGGACGAAGCCCTCGACGACGACGACGAGGACGAGGACGAGGAGGGCGAGAGCGACGAAGGGGCAGCCCTCGACGACGAGGGCGACGCTCCGGACGAAGAGAGCGAAGAGGCTGCCGCCGCGGGCGGCGAGAAGAAGGGCTTCTTCGGGCGTCTCTTCGGCGGGAAGAAGAAGGGGGCTCCCCCTCCCCGCAAGAAGACCGGCAAGCTGGGCGCCAAGAAGAAGACCGGCAAGCTGGGCGCCAAGAAGAAGACCGGCAAGCTGGACGCCAAGAAGAAGACCAGCAAGAAGGCGCCCGCCGCCAAGGCTGGCAAGAAGTCGGGCAAGAAGAAGGTGGACAACTCGAAGCTGCAGGAGATGGCTAAGAAGCGCCGCTCCAAGCGCTTCGGCCGCTAGCGCGTCCTAGGCTTCAGCCTCGAGAGAGCGCGGCTTCGGCCGCGCTCTCTGCGTTCCGGAGCTACTCGGCGCTGATCGGGTTGTAGGCGAAGGCGAGGTCCTCGACGACCCGCCCGGCCCCGAGGTGCTCCACGATGATTCGCTCGAGCCCAGCCGGATCGACCGCGCGGTACCACACGCCCTCGGGGTAGACGATCAGGATCGGCCCGCCGCAGCAGATCCGCAGGCAGCTGACGCGGCTGCGCGCCACGATGTTGGGCCGCAGGACGCCCTGGTTCTCCAGCTCCTTGAGCCGCGTCTTGAGGTAGCCCCAGGTCTCGAGCCCCTGCGTCTCGCTGCAGCAGCTCGGCCCCGCGCAGAGCAGCAGGTGGCGCTGGATCCCGCCCACCCCGAGGGTGGCCGCGATCCGGGCGGGGGCGTCGTCTCGTTCGCTCATGGCTGGAGCTTAGCCCCGAGCGCACTCCTTGTCGCCGCAGGCGACGAGGCCCGCGAAGCGGGCCACCGAAAGCCGGGAGGAGGGGGAAGGAGCGTCGCCGAGCGGGCCAGCTTCGTTACCATGCCCCCATGAGCGACACCGATCACTCGGATGCCGACCGGCTCTTTGGCGAGCTCGCCGTGCGGCTCTACCTGACCACCCGCCGCGACCTCTCGCGGGCGCTCAAGGCCCAGCGCGACGCGCGCGACGCCGGCGGCTCGCCCGCGATCGGCGAGGTGATGGTCGGCCTCGACATGCTGAGCGAGGACCAGGTCCAGGCCGTCCTCGAGGCGCAGCAGGTCTACGACGACACGACCGTCGAGACCCTCTACGGCAAGCTCGCGGTCAAGAACGGGTTCATCACCCAGAGCGACCTCGAGGCGGCCCTCAAGATCCAGCAGCGGACCGGGCGTCGGCTGCGGGTCGGCGAGGTGCTGGTCAAGAAGAGCTACATGACCTGGGAGCAGCACGAGGCGATCCTGGCCGCGCAGGAGCGGATCCTGGCCGGTCTGGCGCGCAAGCGGCAGCAAGCGGAGCAGGGCGAGCCGCCGGCCGATGCGCCCCCCGAGACGGCGCCCCCCGAGACGGCGTCCCCGGAGACGGCGCCTCCCGAGACGGCGCCTCCCGAGACGGCGTCTCCCGAGACGGGCAAGGTCACCCTCCGGCCCCCCGGCAGCTGAGCCCACCCCTTGCGTGATCTGCGGGCCTGGGATTTGCTAAGTCCTGCGTAGGCCGGGAGAGCGCGCCAAGCCGCGGCACGCAACCGCACGCCGCGGCGGCACGCAGCAGAAGGAGAGCCCGTGGGCAAGGTCGTCCTCGAGCAGATCAGCAGCCAGAGCTTCGAGCACCCGGCCGACCGCGCCGCCCTCGACGCGCTCAAGAAGACCGTCGGCTTCGACCGCCTGATGCGCGCGATCGCCAAGTACGGCGCGGACCGGATCTGGCGGATCGTCAACGAGTCGAGCAACCTCCGGCTCAGCAAGCAGCAGGTCGGCTCGGTCTACGCGATCCACGAGGAGGTGTGCCGCGTGCTCGACGTCGAGCCGCCGCCCCTCTACCTGCAGCACGACGTGCGGGTCAACGCCTACACGGCGGGGGTCGAGGACCCCTTCATCGTGGTCACCTCGGGCCTCGTCGAGGGCTTCAGCGACGAAGAGATCGCCTGCGTGATCGGCCACGAGATGGGCCACATGCTCGCGGGCCACGTGCTCTACGGAATGGTCGCGCGCAGCCTGGGCTCGATCCTGATGATCCTGGGCAACTTCGGCCCGCCCCTGCTCGGCCCCCTGCTCGAGATGAGCATCCTCTCGGCGCTGATGTATTGGCAGCGCTGCGCCGAGCTGACCGCCGACCGCGCGGGCCTGCTCGCCGTGCAGGACCCCGAGACCGCGCTGCGGGTCGAGATGAAGCTCTCGGCCGGCCCCGGCAGCCGGATCTCCAAGGAGCTGAGCCTCGAGGCCTTCATGCAGCAGGCCCGCGAGTTCGAGGAGCGCGAGGCCGACAAGACCGACTCCATGTGGCGCGCGATGCTCGAATACGAGCGCAGCCACCCCTGGCCGGTCAAGCGCGCCAGCGAGCTCGACGCCTGGGTCCGCGCGGGCGACTACGAGGCGATCCTCAAGGGCGGCTACCAGCGCCGCGCCGGCGCCGTGACGGCCCTCGAGCACCTCCCCCGCGACGAGAGCGACCCGACCGAGGCCCTGGCCGCCAAGGCCGAGGTCGCGATCCGGGCCGCCCTCGACCGCTGCTACGGCGTCCACGTCTCGCCGCGGATCCCCGAGGACACGCTGCACCTCGCGCTGGGCGCCTACGCCGACAGCCTCGAGCCCGGCGAGCGGGTGCTCGCGCTCTACGACCGCACGGTCACCGGCAACGGCGAGCGCGGGATCCTGCTCACCGACCGACGCGTGTTCACCAGCTCCTCGCCCAAGCGCGGCGTCTACCACCGCGACGTGGCGGAGGTCACCCCCAGCGGCGGCGGCCTGTTCAGCGACCCCGGCCTGAGCGTGGGCCCCCTCGAGCTGCGCTTCCACACCCGCTCGATCCGCGACGCCTTCGCCGACGCGATCCAGGGCTCGGCCACCGCCTTCCGCGGCGGCTAGCCCTGAGAGTGGACTCCTCGCTGCAAGAGCTCGAGCGCCGCTATCGCGAAACCGGCTTGGAGGAGGACGAAGCCGCCTGGCTACGCGCACGCATGCAGGCTGGTGGCCTCGGAGCTGACCAGGTCCGGCTCGCGGCCCTGTGCGGGCACAGCGCTGCGGCCCTATCGCTCGAAAGGGGTGAGAGTCGCCCAGCCGATTTCCCTTCGTGGCTGAGCCATGTTCGGAGCCACGGGGCCGAAGCCGAGCGCCGAGCCCACCTCGCCGCTGCCCGCGAGTCGCTTCGAGTCCGGAACCGGGAGGCAGAGCTGCACGGGGCAGAGGACGACATCGCGGAGCATCCCAGCCTTCTGCTGGAGCTGGCAGAAGAGCTCCTCTTCGAGCCGGAGGATCCCGAGTTGCAGGACTTCTTGGGAGGTCTCGCGAGCACCCAGGACGCCTGGGAGTGGACGAACGACGTCAGCGAATCTGCCATGTGGGCTCTGAACCTGATCTCTGCGCTGGGCAACTCAGAAGACGACCTGGACTGGTCCAACCTCCTCCTCGAGGCGCTCTACGAGGAGCGCGCGAGGGCGGTGGTCTCTGCTGAACTCGTGCCCTGGGTCCTTGGTTACCACGACCCCGTTCTAGAGCGCGTTCGAGCACGCAGGGCGGAGAACCACACCAAGGCCGAACATCGACAGCGGGGCAGCCGTTGAGCTGGCCCGTCGCTGCCACGTGCTCGGCTGAGTAGTCCTTTCCGTCAAGGCGACGCAGCCGACGCGCCGATAGCCACGATATGGACCATGCCGTGGCTTCTTTCCTGGACGTGCTCGAGGTCGAGCAGGACGCCTCTCCCCACACCCTGGCGGCCTACCGGCGCGACCTGCGCTCGCTGCTCGAGGTGCTGCCCGAGGGGACCGACCCCGCCGAGGTCACGCCTCAGGACCTGCGTCGCTTCCTCAGCGCGCTGAACGAGCGGGGCCTCAGCCCGCGCAGCGTGGCGCGCAGCGTGGCGGCCTTGCGCTCGCTCTTCCGCTACCTCCTGCGCGAGCGCTGGATCGAGCAGGACCCGACCGAGTCGATCGCGCCGGCGCGCATGGGCCGCCCGATCCCGCGGGTGCTCAGCGCCGACCAGGTCGAGGCGCTCCTGGCCGCGCCGCGGGGGCGCGCCCCGCTGGCGCTGCGGGACCGGGCCCTGCTCGAGCTGCTCTACGCGACCGGGGCCCGCGCCAGCGAGGCGGCGGGTCTCTCGCTGCGCGCGATCGAGGAGTCCCTCGCCAGCCCCGAGCCGATCGCGCCGCTGCGGGTCGAGGGCAAGGGGCGCAAGGAGCGGGTCGTCCTGCTGGGCGAGCGGGCTCGCGCCGCCTTGAGCGACTACCGCGACCACGGCCGCACCCGCCTGGCCGCGCGCCGGGTCGGGCGCGCGGCGGGGCGCTTCCTGCTCAGCCGGACCGGGCGCGGGCTCTCGCGGGTCGACGTGTTCCGGATCGTGCGCCGCGCGCTCGTGCGCGCCGAGCTCCCGCCCGGCGCAGCCTCGCCGCACACGCTCCGGCACAGCTTCGCGACGCACCTCGTCGAGCGCGGCGCGGACCTGCGCGTGGTCCAGGAGCTGCTCGGCCACAGCCGAGTCACCACGACCCAGATCTACACCCACCTCGACGGCAGCCGCCTGGCGCGCGTCCACCAGGCGCACCACCCGGACCTCTAACGATCCTCCGCGCCGCCGAGGGGGTAAGGTCGCCTCGTGAGCGCGACCCCAGCCACTCCCCTGGTCTCGGCCACGCCGCGCGCCCCGGAGCGCCCGCGGCGGCGGCGCTGGCTGTGGGTCACGCTGGCGCTCCTGGTCGCGCTCCCGCTGGCCATGGCGCTCGCCGTCGAGCGCGCCCCCGCCGCGGCCTTCGAGCCGCAGCCGCTCCCGCCTGCGCTCGCTGAGCGCTTCGCCTACCCCGAGCAGGGGACGCCCGCGCCGGTCGAGGACGAATTCTCGCGCTCGCGCGGCTGGGGCTACGAGAGCCGCTGGATCAAGCTCTCGGTCACGCGCCCCGACGACCCCCGCGGCAGCCACCAGGTGCAGCTGATCCACTACCGCAGCGCGCGCCCCGCGCCGCGCCCGGCCGTGTTGATCACGCCGATCCACGGCGGCCGCCAGCCAGTGGCGCGGATCCTGGCGCCGATGCTTGCCCGGCGCGGGATCGACGCCGCGATCGTGCTCCGCGGCGAGCGCTACTTCGAGTTCACCGAGCCGCCCGCCGCGCTGGAGCGGATCCTGCGGACCGCGGTCCTGGACCGTCGTCGGGTCCTGGACTGGCTCGAGCGCGAGCCCGAGCTCGACCCGGGGCGGATCGGGGCGATCGGGGTCAGCATGGGCGGGGTCGTGACCGCGACCTTGCTGGGCGTCGAGCCGCGGATCCGGGCCGCCGTGATCGCGCTCGGGGGAGCGCGCCTCGACGAGATCGTGCTCGAGAGCGTCGAGAAGGACGCGCGCGAATACGTGCGCGAGCGGCTGCGCCGCGCCGGCGGGACCCGCGCCCAGCTCCAGGCCCAGCTCGCGGCCGCCTTGACCTGCGGCCCCGAGGCCCTGGCTCCGTATAGCAGCGCCGAGGTGCTCCAGGTCCTGGCCCGGCGCGACCGCTCGGTGCCCTACGCCAACCAGCGCGCGCTGTGGGAGGCCCTCGGGCGACCCGAGCGGATCGAGCTACCGACCGGGCATCTCAGCAGCGGCCTCTACGGCCCCTGGCTCTTCGACGCCTGCCTCGACTGGCTCGAGGCTCGCCTGCGGCGCTGAGCCCGGCGTCGCGGAGGAGGCCGGGAGCTCCGCCCGCAGCCAGGTCACGACCTGATCGTGGACCTCCTTGTCGTAGAGGATCCCGGTGTGCCCGAGCGCGGCGGGGTGCAGCACGTCCTCGCCCAGGCCGTCGCCGAGGACCGTGCTCCAGGGCGGGCTGACGATGTTGTCGTGCGCCGAGATCAGCGTGTGGATCGGCACGTCGGCCCCCCGCTCATGGGGCGGGTGGGCGCGCATGAACTCGCTGTCGAGGCGCATGTCGCGCGCGGACTGACCCAGCCCCAGGCGCGCGAGGTGCGTCCCGCGGTGGGGCGAGGCCAGGGTCACGACCGAGCCCAGCCCGTGGTCGGCGTGGGCGATCGCGTAGGCCCGCCCGATCACGCCGCCCATGCTGTGGCCGACGTAGCCGATCCGCTCGTAGCCCGAGGCGGCCCGGATCGCGAGGACCGCCTCGCGCACGTGGGCCACGTTCTCGACGATCGAGCGCAGGGTCGAGGGCAGGTCGATCAGGACCGGCTGGAAGCCCTCGCGCCGGAGCGTCCGCCCCAGCGCCAGCATCACGGCCCCGTTCTCCACGTAGCCGCCCACGAGCAGCACGGGCGGGCCGCCCTCGGGGGTGGGCTCGGGGAAGCGGAAGGGGCGCACCTGGTGCCAGGCCTGGAGCGTGAAGGCCACCGTCTGCCACAGCCCCTCGCGCGCCAGACCGTGGGCGCGGCCCGTGGGGCCGTTGCGCGTGTAGGGCAGGAACACCCGCTCCTGGAAGGGGTCGAGGCGCCGCCCCTCGGGGCGCTCGTCCATGCGCCGCGCGAGGTGCATGTTGAGCCACACGCCGATGGTCACCCCCAGCAGGATCAACAAGGGCGCGGACACGATCAGGACCCAGAGCGGAACGCTCACTTCCTGAGCTTCGCCAAGGAGCACGGGCCTGGCAACGTCGAAAGTCACCAAGGCGCACCCATCGGCTAGGCTCTTCGGCATGAGCAAGACGCCGCGCGACACGACCAACCCGGGCTTCTCCCGGGTCCCGCCCCCCCGCGAGCTCCCCGGCTTCGACCCCAGCAACTCGCCCCTCTCGCGGGGCGGCGAGCGCGACTCGGCGCAGCCGACCCCCGCCGACTCGGCCCTGCGCGGGCTCGAGTCCCCCCAGGACGCCGAGCGCCCCCGCGTCATGTTCCGCGTCCGTCGCGAGGGCTGGGTCTCTCGCCGCGCCCAGGCCCGCAGCCGCTTCAGCGGCGTCGTGCGCGAGAGCAGCGCCAGCAACCGCGTCCTCGACGGCCTGCGCAGCCGCGGCGGCCTGCTGGAGCGCTCGCGCAAGCGCGCCCGCCGCGGGCGCCTCAACCTGCGCAAGACCCGCTAGCCGGACCTGCCGTGGCGGACCTCGGCGAGCGCTGGCCCGAGAACGCCCCCGGGCGCTACTTCGTCGACCGCGAGTGCATCGACTGCGACCTGTGCCGCACCACCGCGCCCGACAACTTCGAGCGCTCGGAGCTGGGCTACTCCTACGTCGCTCGCCAGCCCGCGAACGCTCAGGAGGAGAGCGACTGCGCCGAGGCCCGCGCAGGCTGCCCCGTCGAGGCGATTGGGGACGTCGCAGAGGGCTGATTCCGCTCAACCACCGCAAGGGGTTGCGTCATCCCGCTCCTCTCCTCACACTATTGGCCCCCGCTGCTCCGCCCTGGAGCCGGAGAGGAGCTGAGCTGTGAGCCACGATCCTCGAACCCCTGGCCGCGCCGCCCCCGTGGGCGCCGCGCTCGCCCAGCACGACCTGCTGCGCCGCTTGCGCGCGCTGGGTCTCTCGGCCGAGGCCGAGCCCCGCGTGCTGCGCTTCCTGCAGCGCGAGCTGGAGCAAGCCCTCGAGCGCGCCAACGACCAGCGCTGGACCGCTGAGGAGATCAGCGACGCCGGCGGCGACGAGGCCCTCCTCGAGGGCCTGCGCAACCTACGCCGGGACCAGCGGCGGGCCGCCGCCCTGCGCGAGGCCGGACTCGCGCAGCTCTCGCCCTCCGAGCTCGAGGCCGTGCTCAACGCGGCCCAGAGGAGCTAAGCCATGGCCTTCTTGCAGTTCCTGAACGGCACGCGCGACCAGCAATACGAAGAGCTCCACGCGACGGCCAGCAACTTCCTGGGCGCGGCGGCCGAGGGCAACCAGATCCAGCTCGAGGATCCGGGGATCTCGCCCCAGCACTGCCAGATCTACCCCTCGGACGGGAAGTACTGGCTCAAGGACCTCGGCCACGGCTCGACCGTGATCAAGATGCGGCGGATCGGCCCCAACAACCCGCCCGACACGGTGCCCCTCGAGCCCGGCACGGTGTTCATCCTCGGCCAGACCTACGTCAAGTTCTGGGCCGAGAAGCCGGCGGGCGGCGCGGGCGGCGGCGGCGGAGCCGACCCCGCGGCGCTCGCGGCGGCCCAGGAGCAGGTCAGCAAGCTGGAGGCGGAGCTCGAGGCGGCCAGGGCGAGCGAGGGCCAGGCCGGCGAGCTCCAGCAGCAGCTCGACGCCGCCAAGCAGGAGGCCGAGGAGGCCCAGCAGCGGGCGCAGTCCCTCGAGGAGCAGCTCGAGGCCGCCAAGCAAGAGGCCAGCGAGACCAAGCAGGAGCTCGCGGCCGCCCAGGGCGAGCTGGCCGAGGCCAAGCAGGCGGCTGAGCAGGCCCAGCAGGAGGCCGAGCAGGCCGTCGAGCAGGCCAAGCAGGAGGCCGAGCAGGCCGTCGAGCAAGCCAAGCAGGAGGCCGAGCGGGCCGTCGAGGAGGCCAAGCAGGCCGCCGAGGCGGAGCGGGCCGAGTCCGAGTCCGCGCTGGACGCGGCCCGCGCCGCGCTGAGCGGGCTGCAGGCCTACTCCGAGGTCCGCCAGCGCGACTCGCTGCGGAGCGCGCTCGAGCCGAGCGACCTGCAGGCGATCCTCGAGGCGCTCGCGCCCAGCCAGGCCCTGCGCGACCGGCTCGAGCAGGCCGTCGAGGCCGAGGTCACCCGCGAGGTCCTGCGCCGGAGCGAGGGTCCGGTCGTGCCCCTGCGCGGGCTGCGCCTCGCCGAGAGCGAGCGCGACCTCGAGGCCGAGATCCGCGCGGTCAAGCGCCACGCCGAGCAGGTCGCCTGCGCCCGTGACCTCGGGCTCGGCGACCTCGAGCCCGACGAGCTGCAGCGACTGCTCACCATGGCGCGGGATTAAGAATGGCCAAGAAGCGCAAGGGACTCTTCGGCTTCTTCAAGAAGGGCGACGACGACGAGGAGGGAGAAGGCCTCGACGGCAAGCCGCCCGCGCTCGGGGGCGGCGCCTCCGAGATGACCCTCCCCCCGGGCTACTCGCCGGGCGCGGCCGGCGGTCCCGGCGGCCCCGGCGGCTTCGGCGGCGGCATGGACGACTTCGACGCCGCCGAGATGACCATGGCGCCCGGCTACGCGGCCGGTGAGCTGCTCCGTCCCCCCGGCGCCGGCAAGCCGCCCCAGGCCGAGGAGCCGGACCCCTTCGGGGCCGCCGAAATGACCATGGCCCCTGGCTACGCCGGTCCTGGCGCTGGTCCCGGCGCGGGCGCGAACGAGCCGGACCCCTTCGGGGCCGCCGAAATGACCATGGCCCCGGGCTACGCCGGCCCGGGCGCCGCGGGCGGCGGCCCGGACCCCTTCGCGAGCGACGAGTTCTCCGAGCTGACCATGACCCCCGGCTACGCGGGGGCGGGTGGGGCCAAGCCGGATCCCTTCGCGGACGACGTGTTCGGCCCGCCTGGCAGCGGCGCCGCTCCCGATCCGGCGCCGCGACCCCAGGAGCCCGACCCCTTCGGCGACCTCGCGCCTCAGGGCGGCGTCCAGCAGGCGCCCGACAGCGGCGTCACCGACCCCTTCGGCGACGTCGGCGGCGCGCCCGCGCCGGCCAGCGGCGGCATGGCCGATCCCTTCGCTGACGCCAGCCCCGCGCCCGCTGGCGGCATGGCCGACCCCTTCGGCGACGCGAGCCCGGCGCCCGCGGGCGGCGGCATGGCCGACCCCTTCGCCGACGCCGCCCCCGCCGCAGGCGCTGGCGGGCCCGCCGGCTTGGCCGACCCCTTCGCCGACGCCGCCCCCGCCGGGCCGCCCGCGGGCGTGCCCGACTACGACGCCGCCGAAATGACCATGGTCCCGGGCTACGCCGGCGGCGGCCTGACCGCTCCGCCCGGGCTGGGAGGCCCCGCCGTCCCGCACGGGACCGGCCCCTCGGGCACGGGTCGCCAGGACCCCTTCGCGGTCGATCCCTTCGGCGAGGGCAGCCCGGCGGCTGCACCCGCTGGCGGCGCACCGGGCGGGGCTGCCAACCCCTTCGGCGGCCCGGACCCCTTCGACCTCGAGCTCGACGGGGGGGCCCCCAGCGCCGCCGAAGCCGCGGCCCTCGGCGCCGGCGCCGACCCCAACGACCCCTTCGGCCCGCCCCTCGTCGAGCGCCCCGCGCCCGCGCCCGCTCCGGTCGAGGCCGAAGACGACGACTTCCTCTGCGAGCGGACGATCGTCGACATGCCCGACGACATCGGGCAGCTCGCGAGCCTCAAGCCGACCACCGAGGAGCTGCAGATCGACGAGCTCGACCTGACCCTCGAAGGCCAGGACGACCTCGCCGGCGGCGCGCCCGCGGCCGCCGCGCCCCCGCCCGCGCTCGAGCCTCCCTTCGGCGGGCCGGCCGCGCCCGCGGTGGCGCCTGCCGCCCCGGCCGCCATGGCTCGCCCGCTCTTCGCCATGCAGCGCGAAGAGCCGATCGGCCTCCGCCTGGGCCAGCCGGGTCCGGGCGTGGAGATCGACGCGGACGGCTTGGTCTACGCGCCTGCCTGTGAGGGCGGCTGGTCGCACGTCCCGCCCAGCTGGGCCACGCTCACCGACGGGAGCGTGATCGGTCGTGGGCTGCTCCAGGAGGACGGCTCGCTGCTGGTCCCCGCCCGTCCGGCGAGCCCCGAACGAGCCGAGGGTGAGCTCGTGTTCGCGCTCCCCGCGAGCGCGCAGGTGGATCGCCAGACCGGCGCGGTCCGGATCCCGCGCGACCACGAGCACGAGCTGGCCTACCAGCCCGCCTGGTCCAGCCGCGACGACGAGGCGCTGGTGTTCGTGCTCCCCACCGGCTACAGCTTCGACGACGAGGGCCGCTGCCACGTCCCGCTCCCGGACTCCGCCGCGACCAGCGAGGGCGAGGCCTCCAGCCACCCAGCCCACGGCGCGCTCGTCGCCGAGCGGCGCTACCTGGGCCTGGTCGAGCGCAGCTACGCTTCGGGCTGGGCCGAGCTCGAGCTGCCGGAGGGCGCCGAGCTCGAGGGCGGCGCCCTCGAGCTGCCTGAGTGCGCGGGCACGGTCCCCGAGACCCTCGAGCTCGAGCGAGTCGGCGAGCGAGTTCGCCTCGCCCTCCCCGCAGGCTCGCGCGCCGACGGGGGCAAGGTGTGGCTGCCTCCGCCGCCGCGCCCCCTCAACGAGCCGCCCGCTCCCCTGGCCGACCTCCAGTCGCCCGTGCGTGAGACCCGGGAGTATCTGGGGATCCGCGACGAGCTGCTCGAGAACGGCTGGGTGCGCCTCGAGCTCCCCTGTCACGTGCGGCTCGAAGGCCGCCGCCTGATCGTGGCCGCCAGCGCGGCGCGCGACGCGGAGGAGAGCCTGCGCGGCTGCTTCGACCCCGTCGCCGGCGGCGCCGAGCTCTCCTTCGAGCTCCCCGAGAGCGCTGAGGTCCTCGGCAGCCGGGTCCTGATCCCGCCCACCGACCCCGACCTCGAGAGCTCGACCGAGGCCTGGGCCGCGAGCGTCATCCCCGCGGACAGCGACGGCGCGCGTCGCTGGTCCCTCGACGACGCCAAGGCCGCGGTCGCCGCTCAGGGCGACACCCGCGACTCCCTCAGCGCGGAGACCAAGGTCGCCGAGCCGCCGACGGCCGAGCCCGAGCCCGAGGCGGAGGCGGAGGTCGAGCCCGAGGCGAAGGTCGAGCCCGAGGCGAAGGACGAGTCCGAGGCGAAGGACGAGTCCGAGCCCGCGCCGGAGGCGAAGGACGAGGACGGCGAGGACGAGAAGCCCAAGAAGATGTCTGCCCTCGCGCGCTTCCGCGGCGGCGGCAAGAAGCAGCCGGACGACCTCGTCGTCGACACCCAGAGCGATAGCGACGACAGCAGCAGCGACGACGACAGCGGCGACGACGACAGCAGCGACGACGACGACAGCGGCGACGACGACAAGGGCGCGACGAAGGCGACAAAGAAGAAGCGGAAGCGCCGCACGCGTCGCACCAAGAAGAAGAAGAAGACCACGAGCGAGGACGAGTAATGACCCTGCGGCTAGCTACGGTTGCTCTCAGCGCGCTGGCGCTCGCGGCGCCCGCGCTGGCTCAGCAGACCTCCTCCAAGGGCTACATCGAGATGCCGGCTCCCGAGGACGGCAGCTACGTGTTGACCGCCAAGCCCGGCTCGGGGCGCAACTGGGGGCAGCCGGTCTTCGTCCGCTACCTGGTGATGGTCGCCCAGGAGTGGAAACGGCGGCACCCCGAGGGGCCGGTCCTGCGGATCGGCGACATGTCCAAGCCCGACGGCACGAACTTCCCGCCGCACAAGACGCACAAGGACGGGCTGACGGCGGACCTGTTCACCTCGCCCAAGAACGCCTGCCACGTCAACTTCAAGGACCAGGAGCTGACGGCTGAGCTGGCGCAGCTGATGGTCGACCTCGGCGCGCGCCAGATCCTCTACAACCATCCGCACGTGATCCAGAAGGTCGCGATCGTCCAGAAATACCCCAAGCACGACGACCACTTCCACATCGTGATCGACCCCAGCCGGGTGCCCAAGGACGGGACCGTGCTCGTGATGCCCGAGCCGGGTCGCCGCGAGGGCGACTGGATCTCGGCCAACGACCTCGACGAGGAGAAGAAGGGCCTGGAGCTGCGCTGGCGCGTGGTCGGCGAGCCGAAGGTCCGCGGGGTGCGCGTCCTCTTCGACGACCTCGACGACGGGAACGGGATCCTGCACGACTCGGGGGTCCAGAAGCTGCGCGCTCCCGGCTATCGCGTCCCGATCGCGCTCGAGCACGGCCAGCGCTACCGCTGGCGGGTCGAGCTCGACGGCGAAGGCAAGCCGGGCTGCAAGTGGCAGACGCTCCAGACCGACCTCGAGCGCCCCCAGGTCACCGCGCTCGGCCCCGAGGACGGCGCCAAGCTGGACTGGGCGCCGCTGCTCCGCTGGAGCTACGCCAAGGAGGGCGTCGCCCAGGCCCGCTACTGGATCGAGCTCGACGGCGACCGCAACCACCGCAAGATCGCCGGCACGGTCGGTCCCTTCGCGAGCGCCAGCCAGCGCCACCCCCTCGACCCGCCCCCCAAGCTGCGCCGCAACAAGAAGTACTTCTGGCGGGTGGTCGTCGCCGACGCCCACGGCAACGAGGGCGCCAGCGAGTGGCGCGCCTTCAAGACCACGAGCGCCTTCGGCAAGAAGGAGCGCCCCGGCGCCCCGCCCGAGCCCCAGGCCAGCGGCGGCGGCCGACGCGGCACCGTCAGCGCCAGCGCGCTCAACCTGCGCTCGGGCCCCGGGACGGGCAACCCGGTCCGGGCCACGCTCCAGGGCGGGACCGAGGTCAAGATCCTGGGCGAGCAGGCCGGCTGGCTCGAGGTCGAGGCGTTGAGCGGCGGCGAGACCGTGCGCGGCTTCGTCTCGGCCCGCTACATCAAGCAGTAGCTACATCAGCGGCGTCGCCAGGTGCGCGGCCGCGTCGAGCACGCGGCCGACGTAGCTGCGCTGCTCGAGCTCGCTCATGCCCACCTCGCGCGACTTGCCCAGCCAACCCTCGAAGACCTCGACCAGGCGGGCGTTGAGCGGCTTCGACTCGAAGAAGGCCAGCAGCTCGAAGTTGTCGTTGAGCGAGCGCACGTCGAGGTTGGCGCTGCCGATCTGGACGAGCTGGTCGTCGATCACGCAGGCCTTGGCGTGGAGCATGCCCTCGTACTCGAACACCCGCACGCCGGCGGCCACCAGCTCGGGGTAGTAGACCCGCGCCGCGTGGCGGACGAGGTAGACGTCGCTGCGGTCGGGGACCACGACCCGCACGTCGCGGCCGCGGTAGGCCGCCGCGCGCAGGGCCGCCAGGATCGCGGGCTCGGGCAGCAGGTAGGGGCTGACCAGCCAGATCCGCTCGCGGGCCGCGGTCAGGGCCAGGAACAGGCTCTCGCTCGCGGCGTTGAAGCTCTGGTCGGGGCCGCTGGCCACGATCGCGCAGGCCGTGTCCACGCACTCGTCGACCGAGGCGCAGGGGTCGGCGGGGCCCTCTCGCCAGCCGCCGAAGTAGCGCTCGTGGGCGAGCTCTTCGCCGGTGGCGTAGACCCAGTCGGCGGCGAACACCTCCTGGAGCTGGTCGACGACGGGCCCCCGGACCTCGACCGCGAGGTCCTCCCACTCGCTGTAGACCTGGCCCACGTTGATCCCGCCCAGCGAGCCGATCCGCCCGTCCACGACGAGGAGCTTGCGGTGGTTGCGGAAGTTGAGCCGCGGGCGGAGCGTGAACAAGCGCAGGGGCGAGAAGGGCCGCGCCTGCCCGCCCGCCTTGCGCAGGGGGGCCCAGAGCTTCTTGTGGCCGAAGGAGCCGACGTCGTCGACGAGGACCCGGACCTCGACGCCCTCGGCCAGCTTCTCGAGCAGGAGGTCGCGCAGCCGGTGGCCGACCTCGTCGTCGAGCCAGCTGTAGAAGAGCAGGTGCACGTGCTCCTTGGCCCCGCGGATCGCGGCCTCCCAGGCCGGATAGGCCTGCGCCGCGTTGACGAGCAGGCGCGCGCCGTTGCCCCCGCTGGGCGGGAAGATCGACTCGCGCAGGTCGGCCGGCAGGTGGAGCAGGTTGCCCAGGGTCGCCCGCTCGGTGTCCGGCGGGGGCAGCCGCTGGCGGGCCGTCTCGCTCAGCTGGC
>MDTG01167791.1_pt1 | contig 22456 bp, 55 predicted proteins | sample 811421 | NCBI WGS metagenome assembly MDTG01 (sample SAMN05326645, study PRJNA326480) | marine metagenome | isolation source: seawater | place: Pacific Ocean: South East | collected 2011
AGGGTTTTGTTTTGATATTTGCTTAACAAACTCACTACTCTCATCGTCAAACGGGCACCAAACAATGGCACCCTCTGGAATATACTCTAGAATAGGCTCCACCCCGTAAGCCGGGGTGTAGCACTCATCGTTTTTACCAGCAGAATATAATACTTTCTTGCTGTCTATATCCTTATTGCTCATAGGCTAGTCGTCCTCGTCCAAGTCCCAGACATAATATGAGCATCGCACTCCTTCTCTGTCTGTGGCATCCAAAAAACTTCATCAAAGCAAGAATAAATATTATCTCTCCAATACCTTGCATCATCTTCAAAAGAATCCCTTTGCGACTCAACGAGCCCTGTTGTGGAACCATTCAAAGCACCAACAAGAATCAAGTGGTCAACATTGTTTTTTTGATGACACTTAGAGGCATTGGTCGGTAAAGCACCAGCAATCTCACTCTTGTTGTTAACAAAATACACTGCATACGTAACGCCAGCGACCTCTACAACAGAGCCGGAATAACCAGCTTTCAGGTCTTCAGCTTTAATTCCGTAAGGGTTGTTGTTGCAGAAATACTCTGCTATCTTCTTCTTACTGTAGGTCGTGTAACTAAGCCCCACGGCACTACTTCCGTCTTGAGTCAGCTTGTTCCAAACTCCTTTGAACTTTCGACCTCCCCAATAGGGCGTGTTGCCCTTCATAAAGTCTCTGGCTCGATTGTATTTCTCCTTGTCGTCCAGTGAAGAAAAAGGAGTCGTATATCCGATACTAAGACCACCTAGTTCGATGTACTGCTTGAGCATATTTACCATCTGGTCCTTCGTGGCTGGAGATTGGGGCTTCTTATTCCCGTTTTCTCGCATTTGCAACGCTTTTCGTTCGTGTGGGGTACCCGTAAACACCCAAGCCCAAATCCCTGCCACGCCTGTGCCGGGGTGGTTTGCAACCGAAAAGCCTTTAGAGTAGACATCATTAACCGCCCACTCACGATTGTAGCCGAAAACAATATCAAACTCTGACGTTGCTGGATTCCACTCAAGGCAAACTGGTTCCTCTTGACCCTTCGGATCGGTGATCAAAGATTCAAAAATTTCAGTAACATGATTCTGTTGAGTTCCACCTGCCCGACCGGGATTGGCAGACATTCCATTTATCTCGGTCAACGGAATAAAGTAGCACCGACGGCTGTGGGTCACCGGGCAAACCATTGTTTGGTTCTGATATGCCGATAAGTTACAAGATGGAGGATTTACATTCTTATTTCTAATTTTTACAACATTTCCCATTATAATACTCTCTTTCCGTTAGTTTTTATTTCTTTAGTTGACACATCTGCCCCAAGTCTTGGATCTTTAAGATTCAAAACATTAGGAAACTTCTTCTTCAGCTTTGGTAACAGTATATCATAGACCTGCTGTCCTGTTAAGACCCAAGATTCAACAAGTTTACCGCCCTCGAAACGATTAAAATAGTGTTCGGGATACTTGAGAATCTTCTCTTCTCGCAAGTATCTCACTTGTTCTTCCCAAGTTGGCTGAACTGAAATACCAGTGTAAGAGCCCTTGACTGCCTTTTGGGTGGTTGATTTGTACTCAACACCCTGACCTAGCGAGTTTATGGCATCAGAGCCAGAAAACTGGTTTGGTCCCGGCATCGAGTGCCCCAACACGCAAGTGGCGTAAATTTCTTTTGACCTCGCATAAGAAAACGGGTCACCCCAAGAGTTCTTTTCGCAAAGCTTTGCCATTTTATGATAGAGTTCTACGTATTTTTCTTCAGGCTTCATACTGATCCCTTCCTTTCTTTAACTTACTTATACAATATAACATGAGTCTATCCGGTTGTCAAGCGGTTTATAACTTTTTTCTTAATTTGAGATCTCCTAGTGTAGCGATAGTCCGGAGACTCTGGGTCTAGTCCGACCTCTGCGAGTGCACTCTTAACCTCTTCGATGCGTCTATCTCCAGCATCGCAATCACAATACACTCTCATAACCACGGTGCAATACACCTGAACATATCCGTAGCCGGAGCAGTGAAGACAAACACTATTCATCGCCACAGAATCACATACTCACCAAAGTGCGTGTCAAATGTGTGAATCAGACCCTCGTAATTGCTCATCGTCATAACTTTAATAATTGCCTCAATCTTTTTCTCGGAATATCCAAGCTTGCGACCAATGATTTGAGCGTGCTTCATAAGGGCAAATGCGTTGCCGTCTGGTCCTGTCAGGTCAATCTGAATAGGACCAAGCGGCTTGTTTCCTTTAGATATAATCATTTAGATTCCTTTACAAGATAGCTAGTAAGGACAGCGTTGGCGTAACCGCCGCTTTCCTCTCCGTTGTAACCAATCCATTCCAACTTAGCCATTCGACCAGCGTCCCAAGTTTGAACAACTTTCCAAGGGAAGCCTTTGCCTTCCTCGGTGAAGTATTGGAGGGAGCGGCTTTGGGCAACTCTGTCTCCAGATTTAAGATAACGATTGCCGATTGTTACTTTGTTTGTCATCTCTGACCTCCTTCTTTATCTTATATCTATTAGTACCATACAAATTAGCACTTGTCAAGACTTTTGAGGATAATAATAGTAATAAATAATCACAGAAATAAACCATATGTTGGCGGCATAATTCACCACCAGCGGCAAGGAGTATTTATCAAATAAAATATAAAAGAGGGTGAGCACTTCGCCGAGAAACCACATCCACAAAAATGATGGAGCAATACCCACAGTTTGCTTCTGCGTAAAAGAACGATGAGCTTGCGGTGCTCCACACACGGCTAACAAGATACTGCCAAGCCAACCAAAGATTTCCATACATATCTAGCCTTTCTTTTTGGGGTTATTATTCTTCTTAACTTGGTGCTCAAGCTCTGCAACTCGGATCTGCAAGCTTCGCACCTGCTCTCTATAAGTGCTGACCACTTCTTGGTGCAGCCTCATAAGCTGACTGGGTAAAGATAATTCTTCGTCATTCATTTCCTCTTCTCACTTTCCGCCTGTAACCCAAGCAAACTGAACCATCATAATAATAAACGATAAGCCGACGCAAGTAAGCGTCTTAGGTGTGAACATGCTTTCTTTTAAAAGCCACCAAGTCAACAAAGGAAACACCAGATAACTTGCGGCAAATGCCAAAAATCTTCCCGTCCAAGCCTCGCCAGTGTCGGCATAAGCATATCTTGCAGCATACAAAAACAATAAAGAGCATGGGATGGAATAAATGCAACACGTTAAGACCGGGCGGTCACGCCACCATTCCCACACAAACTGACTGTTGATCTGGAACCAAGATACTGTGTGTGCGGCGGTGAAAAGCAGCGTTGCGTAAATTAAATTTGTATTAGATTGAATCCACTGCGTCATCGTCGCTCCAAGCTGGTCCTCTGTGAACTGTGTAGTTTCCTCTTTTGTGCATCTTACGAAGCCTGTCGTACGTCATAGTCTTCTTGCCCTCTTGCGGAAACATCTGCTCAACATAAGTGACAGTTTCTTTTAAAGTCTCTGTTTCGTCGGTCGTGCTCACCACAACCATCACAAGCCCTTGAGGGTTAATAACTATATCACCCTTACGAACTTCCAGCAATTTAGGCTTTTCTTTAGCTAGTTTATCCTTCAAACGTCGCACCGCAGCGATATTGCTCATTTTAACTCCCCGGAGGCTTGTAGTGGCTCATAATATAATATAGTATACCACCTCCGGTTGCACAAGTCAATAAGAAAAGTGAACAAAATATAAAAAACTCAAAACTCAACTCTCCCCCTAAAAGATGACGGATAGTTTATTCGTCACCCACTGAAACCACTTCTTCTCTGCAACGTGATCAAGTAAATACAACACGGCATCCCTACGGTTTTCGTAGGTTTCCCTGTCATGGAACGGACCTGACATCGGCTACTCCTTTTTCTGTTTTTCTTCTTTAGTTGTGCGCCAAGCTTCAACACGCCAATGGCACTTAGTACTACTAGTGTTTTGGGAACCCCACATCACACCCAGACCACGCTGGTCTGAACAGTATGACCATCTCTCGACCAAATAAACTTTTTCAAGCCAAAGGACGACAGACTCTCCATTGTCTTCAAAATAGAAAGAACTGGACCTGCGGTAGAATCGCCTTGGTAGCCACAGAAACAAAATTCTTTCTCTGGTTTCGCCAACTTGTGGTGTTCTTCCCCATCTCATTCTTCATCAGCCTCACTTCTTTCTTTAATAATTCTTTCTACTTCACGCAGCTTTTCCTGCATCTTGTTTAAAGATGGTTTTACGATCTCTGGCTCTGGCTCTGGTGGTGGTGCATCTAAGGTATCAGCTTCGTCGTCAACCTCTGGAAGATCTATCGAATCAAATATTTCCATTTGCTTTTCAAACTCCTCTTGAAGTGTGTCAAGTGGCGGCTCCTTTGGTTTGTCAAACCTCTCTTCTGCTGATGTCCTCAACTGTTCCGCCTTCTCTTCGGAAATCTCAAGAATCCTAACACAGCAAGACGGGTATACATGCGTGGTTCCCTTCTTGTCTAGCCAACGAACAAGTATCCCATCTATGTTTATTTTGAGCAACCCAAGAAACAAGGGGTGGGAGTATTCATACCTATCAGGAAAAACTTCTATTACGATGCCGGGGTCAGAGACAGAAGAAAACCCATCTCCAATATCTTTTACAAGATCTCCAGTATTAATTTTATACTTTCGCTCTAAAAGGTTCTTGATATATTTCTTTATGCCCACCATACACTAAATAGGCTTCATCAATTAAAAGTATTAATTGTTCGCCACAAACCGTAACCACAGAGGGCTCCAGATGCAGCACCCACAGATACAAGCGACCAATCAGATATAAACGCTCCCGAAACAACCACGAAGATATTAACACCGATGGCAAGAGCATACATAGCCATCAGCCCCTTCGTAATCATCGAAGACGCTCCAACACGTCAATACACTCTTCTGCTTCTGCGATGTATCGAGTAAGCTTTACAACCTCTTCTACAACATTAGAATGATCACCGATAGCCATTGGGCTACTAAAATAAACCAAAAGATTTGCACGAGCTTTCATTCGTTGCGCCTGAAATTCTGCAATAGCCGCACTTCTAAGTTCATCTTTCATCATTAACTCCATTACTTTATTCCCCTTATCCATCAAACGCATCAATAGGAACTTCATTTGTAGGATTCTGTTCCCCCTCTGCTACGTCTGTATTGATAGTTTCGTCAACACTCTCGGCTTCATCCGGTGTTGCCTCGACAGTCTCCTCCTCTTGCTCCTCTGGGCTATTCGACTGCTGCACCTCTTTAATGTATTGTGCCATCTTGACGTAGGTCACTGCTGGCAACACAACTGTCCAAAACTTCTCCGGTGTAATGTCCTTGAATGCTTCTGACTCCCCCTTGGTCAACATATCATCAATAAACTGCCGAGAGTCTTCAGACAGTGCATTGTGGACACCCGTTGTGCTAAAAACGATTGCACTCTCGAAACGTCCAATTTTAATATTAGTTCTCCCACGAGAAACTGTATTCACCTTAGCCATTGCTACTCACCTTCCTTTTCTTCTTTTAGTAATAGTTTTTTCTGCCAATCATCAACAGGTTGAGACAGCCAATCGTAGTCATCACGCAAGTCCCGAACAGGATCGAACTCAACAGTCGTAATCGCATCCTCATCTCGTAACGTAATCTCCTCTTGGATAGCAGAGTTGTCTGGGATTGTGTCTTCCAGTTCCCTAAACGACTTCTCAACCTCTTTAGAAATATTAATAGTTTTACGCTTCTTCTTCACTCTTCGCCTCCGCTTTTTTATAATGTTCAATCGCATTCTCATAATGCCATGACTCAAAGCACCCCTCTGAATCAACCCATAAGATATAATGTGTTTTACCGTCAGGCTGCTTGCCCACCTCAAGGACAAGACCCACGGGTGGCTTGCTAAAACCAACTACAGGTTCAGGCACCACAAGATCACCTCTTTTAAAATTGCTGCTCATTGTCCAGCCTTTCTATATGATAATACCATATTACCACGAGTGTAGAGTATTGTAAAGTATTTTATTCGCTTTCTGATAAAAACTTTTTAGTAATCGCCATCACAGCCATGCGCTGGTTTCTGGATAGATCGTTGTATGTCTCTAGACCCTCGGCAAATGTAACTGGTCGGTTGCCAACTCGTGACATAAATTCAGCCTCGCCGCCGAACTTGGCATCGCCAACTGAAACCTTCTGACCAAGACCGGGGAACTCTGCATCATTTGTTCCTATAAGGTATGCACCCTTGCCACCTTGAGGTATGCAAAGGATGGAGTCTTGACAATACTTCTCACCCAACCTCTGAATTGTCTGGAAAAAGTTCGGGTCGTCTTTAAGATTAACACAGAATAGACTGTCCTCGCTCACCTCTACAGCTTGCGGAGTGTCAAAGTCTTCAATGTAAGAGCCGTCAACCTTCGTGACACCAATTTTCATACCAAGCAGGGTTGCCTTCAAGTCACGGTTTCGTGTCTTGTTGTTCTCGCCCTCCTCTGGAACATCTGCGTTCTGTGTGCACTGTGTCATATCGTTTGCGTCGTTACGAAACGCAGTCAGAATTGCACAGTCGTGCTCCGTCATGTGTTGATAGAGTCGGCTCAAGCCCGATTCGTTAAGTTGTGAATACTTTCGCCACTCTGTTAAAATTTCTTTCATGTCTTTCATAAGCTTACCCTCGCTAATTTATAAATAGTCGGAAGATTCTTAAAAACTACCTTTTCGCCACGATTTCCCAATCTTCCCGCCAGATTCTTCCACGACCCCGCCTTGGAACGAACGCAACATATAAATCTCGGTGTGCTTCAGCCTTGACAACCACACCAAACTCACCAATGTGTGGCTCGTCAGGCTTCTCGGCAATACATTTTATTAAATCACCAACCTGCATTTAGTTCACTTTTGCGCTGCTGGGCGACAGCAGTTGCACAACGGGTATACTCCTGCTTTGAGTTGTCACCCATACAGTCCATAACCCTGCCCAGAAACTCATCACGTTGGTCAACCCAATTCATCCAAACTCCGCCAAGCAAAACTGCGCAGACCGCCAACAAGAAAATACCAACAGTATCGTTCTCTTCATGCATCATTTCTATCTCCTCTGATTATTTCTAACTTTTGCTCTCGCAGCAATTTCTTAAAACTATACTCCGCAGACTGTGCCTCGGAGCGATTATTATATTGTTTTTCCCAAACCAACTTAACAGGTCTACGAACTCGTGTGTATTTTGCACCCTTCTTGGTGTTGTTGTGTTCGTGCAATCGGCGGCTGACATTGTTTGTCACCCCGGTGTACAAAGTACCGTCGGAGCACTCGACAACATAAAGATACCAAGCCCACATTATTTCACCGCCTTGTTGATTAAGATTAGACCATCCTCATACTCTTCGTCTGGTTCGGACGAACCATTCCACAGAACAGAAAGGGTTCTGGGTTTGGTCCTATCGTCAACACTCACCACTAAGCCTAAACGAAGCTTGTCTGCAAGACCCATAAGCATTGTCTCGGTTGGATGAAGCCGTACCAAGTCTCCGGCTTTAAGCACTGATCACCTCCGAAGATTCCTCTATCTGCCTACCCAGTTCGATATACTTACCATCAACAAGAACATACCAATCATATTCAAGGCAGTCTTCCCTCGGAAGCTTCTCAAGCAATAGGGCGATACCAGTGGGCAATCGCCAATGGTTCCTTGTACCCTCTTGAAGTCTAATCAAATCACCGGGCTTCATTCAAACCATCCAAATGCTCAAGAATCCAGACATCTGGATCTCCGGTTCGTGCCTTTGCGATACCATAGGGCATCTCGGCTGTACCAAAGGTGAAATACTCAAACAGCTTGTTGAAGGCGGTAGAGTCGTAGAAGTTGAAGCTGTCCCCCTGCTCTACGCAAGATTTCGTGAAGCCGATTTCATCGGGGGTGAGTCCAGCATCAAGCAAGACGTTATTAAGATTGCGAATCAATGTCATATAACACTCCTTTGTTTATTACACCATAAATATAACAAGAACGAGAGCCCTTGTCAAGCATTTTATTATATTTTTTTCATATATCGTAACAGTCCTCGATCAAGGATGCGAGGCGTATGTTCGCCGTTCATCAACACCTTGTGGTTTTCAATAACCACGCCGTCCTTTCGGTGTATAAAATCTTCACCGAGATAAAGACCGATGCGCTTGTCTAACCTGTTGTCGTAACCGGAATACCCAAGGTCAAACCTGATAAGGTCACCAACTTTAATCTCTGTCATCTTCTGCCTCAACTTTTTCAAGACCTGCCAGCCCAATCTTTTTAATTGGATTGCCGGGAGTTTGCATCATAACGTGAGGTACACGAGCGTGACCCCACTTTTCATACTTGACAACGACTCCGAGGGTACCATCGTGTAATCGTCTCACTAGTGTTCCTATTTTCATTTTCCCCCCTTGACGTAGCTTGGCATTGGCGCACCAAGCGGATGAATAAGGTCTGACTGGACAGGTCTTGGCTGCTTGACCGCTGGAGGGTCGTTTGAGAAATACACCAGCGAGCATGTATATTTTCCATCAAAACACTTTTCGCCAAGATAGACCCCAATTTTAATTCTTGGGTCGTTCGGTCCCTCGAACAACGGAACGCCAGAAACCTGATGAGGTATAAACCTAACTAAGTCACCGACTTTCACTGACAACCTCCAAATTCATTCTCTTCAAGCCTTGCTGTACGCCATTCGTCCATAGAACCACCTTGATTTCATCTGTACCGGGGATCTCACGGAGTATAATCCCTCTCCATTTTTCATAGGGATGTTCCCACCGACCATTGGGGCTTACATATTTTACTAAATCACCGACCTGCATTGACCATCTCCACCTTCTGAATCGGGAACCAGTGCGTTGCTGCGCCTAGTGTGGTTCGCTTTGTCAGCGCAACGTTAACGTGACTAGAGGAGGCTTCAATGCCGATAACAATACCCACATATTCTATTGCACACCAGCCCTCAATTGTTTTCACCAAATCACCGACTTTAAACATTTGTCCTCCGAACCACTCGCAAGTCATGCCGCCGAACACCTGTTCGCCACACAACCAAAACAATATTATTGACAGGAGAGAGAGCAACCACTCGACCTATTCCGAGGTCGGGCTCATATTGATGGGAAACATAACAACCGATACGAATCATAACTCTCTCAACCTCACCTTACATATACATTATACACACAAGCGGAGTAGAAGTCAAGCGTTTTCTCATCTTTTTTTAAAAAAAAGCGTAGTCTTTACAAGTAGTTGACGCAGCGTGTCATAAAAATTATAATTTATTTAGAGTCGTGTTCAAATATAACAATTGCAAATTCTACATTTTCGCCAAGATTTGCCATTTCATACTCTTTTTCAAAATGTAGAATACAATACGGATCGCTGGGAAGGTGTCCACTCGGAAGAGTGTTCTGGGTTTTAGAAATCACATTTCCATACCACATATCGTCTGCGCTGTTTTTAAAGAAAAACCAGTCGCCCTTTTTTACCCAAGAGCCTTCGGCTTTCGGGCTCCAACTATCCTCATCGTAAATTTCAAAATATTCTTTTAAATAATTATCTCCAGATGGTAGATTTATATTAGCAGCAGTTCCGCCAATATACTTTTTAAAATTATCATAAACCCCGGACAATTCAACATCAGGACAGATAAATATCCCAACTGATCCCGGTGGCTCTAACTCATACAATTCATCCTCACTAATTACGGATGGGCACTGTTGCAGAGTGTAAAAACTGCCGAGGTTGCCAACAGAAAAGCTAGAAATGCCATCAGCATCATCGTCTTCTGGAAACGTGCCCTCTGTAGGGCTGTCCTCCTCGTGAGTTCCCCCAGTTGGCATATCTTCTGGCATCAATTGACTGTCGTCAAGCTCCTCTTCGCAGTCATCTAAGGCTCTCTCAAGAGCTTGTTTATCAGCCTTGCACTCTTCAAGCTCTTCAATCTTGGCTTGGTGCATGTGGTGCGGTACACAGTTTTGTGTACAGTTTTGGAGATTGTGTTCGCATTCTAATAGCTGCTCTTTGTAACGTTCCGCAGCCAGTTGCGCAATAGTCGCCCTGCCGTTAGCAGAGTTCAACAACTCGTTGCACTCTTCAATTTGGCTTTCAAGTGCGTCTTCTAGTTGCTGAATTCGCTCGCTACAGTTACTAAACTGTTCCAAAACCTGCTCTGGTGTCAGATCGTCAGGTGTTAGCTCGCCCTCTTCATCTCTTAGCTTATCCAAACCCCACATAAGTTTTTCCAGCATCTGTCTCGAATGTTGCCAGCAATAAGGAATCGTGTCGTTCATCCTGTCCCGACTGCACCTTTGACCAGATGTTGTTATCGCTTCACACTGCTTTTCCATTTTTATACCCTCCGACCCACTAGGTTATTGTAAAGTAAATAGTATCAAGAAGAAGAGGATGCCCCATTGGGATAATTTTTATTTACCCATTCTTCGGGAGGTTTTTTGTTTGTGCCAAAAATCTTATCAATAAAAGGAATCGTTCCGCTGTGGTTCACAGTAGGATCTTTTTCGTGGTGATACAGGTGATGAAGCATCCACGGCTTCATTTCTTTACCAGAATTCCAAAGTCTGTGTACTGCTGTGTGCCTGTAAGAGTAAAAAGGAAAAAACAACAACATGCCGATGGCGAAAGGCGGAGATGCTAAAAACAACAATGTCATAACTGTTAAAACAAGCAACTTTACCTTGAAAGGAAAAAACATATTCAACTCTTCAAGCTCGCCTCGCCTCTTAGATTGAATGTGCTCTCTGTGGTGATTAAGATGTATACCCCTCCCCCAGCGTGCCGGAGGGGAAAGTGGGTTATATTTATTAAATATAACTTTGTAAGCTGCCGAAGTCTTGTGACTGTGAAAGACTACCCTGTGTATAAAATAAAAAACAGCAGAGCCCGAAAAGAACCCTGCTGTGCCAAGTAAAAGAGAAGATAACATATTTTGAACCCGCCGTGTGTGTATATGTCTTAAGTATAACATAACACGCAAAATTTGTTCAAAAACCGCTAAAAAGTTTTATTTTATACTCTCGATGAATTAGTGGACCAATCTTCCATAGAGTGCTTGATCCATTCAGGCTTTTCTACTGGCTCAATGTCCATCTCTTGCCATTCGGGGTGCACTTCTTTTAAGATCTTTTCAACGTACTGGGTGTCTTTGTCAATCGCTTCAACAACGACCTCCTTTTCCTCTGTGATTGTCCTGTATTGTACTTTCCAAAAACTCACTTGCTTTCCTCCTGTTTGTTGAGTTTTGCTAGTTTCTTTTTCAACCTACCCTCTAAGAATCTTTTTTGACGATTGCTTAGTGGTCCATACTTTTCTTCAAACTTTTGAATTCGACTGGCAAGCCTAAAAGCATATAGCCTTGCATCAGGACCAATGGTGGTTGAGTCGGAAACTTCCTTGGGCTGCTTCAAGAACAGCTTTTTTATCTTGTTCCATATTAGCGCAAATGCCCCATGTTGGTTTCCTCCAAACTAAACTTATGTTGTTTTTCTCTCTCTATATAGTATTTTATTTTCTTTTGGAAAGCTTTTTCTTCGATCTAATAACTTTTACTACCTCGCAAGGAGCAATACCGATGCGCTCGAATCGCCACGCACTGCGCTGTGCCGCCTTGAGCGATGCGCTTTTAGTCATCTTAACCGGGTGCTCTTCCCCAGCTTTGTGATAGAGTACAATATATCCATCTTGTTTCTGTTTAGTTTTCTTCAGCATCTCTCTTCACCTCTTTTTTAACAATTCTCAGCCAACTAACTGGCACCCAAGTTCTATTAGACCAAGTTCGGATATTTTCCCACTCCGAAGGTCTTTCAAACCAATGAACCAATGCGCATATCTCTTTTGAATAAGCAGCCTGATGATCGCTCGCAAGTGGTTTTTTATTCCCACTAGATTTCTTCTCTTCAGGAGACATATCCCACGGAGGCTTTTCTGTAAGCTCAATGATGATACCCATTCCCGGTGTTCGACGGCGACCCATCTTAACCAAAGCCCCAGCTACCTTCTGTACTCTGCGACCCATACTAATCCCACCTCTGTTCTTTTTTGTGCTTCACTTTGCGAGAATAGCCACGCTTTGAGTGTGGACCTGCGCCTGCGCCTGCACGCTCAATCAAACCCAAGACAACCATGTTTCGGGACTTAGGCTTTTTAATTTTAATCTTCTTCTTCATCTTGCAACTCCGACATCATCTCAAGATAGAGAAGGTCATACAGCAATAGTGCGATCTGTTCGTCCGTCCAGTTGTGAACCTCCTTCTCCAGTTCTCGCCGTTCACGATACTCATCTAGATCAATAAGATCGCCCATCGCTAGTACCTCACACCATACGGAGTCATTGGCAAAACCTTGTCAAAGATGTTGCCACGAGTAAAGTTTAGGGCTGGGGCTTTCCAAGTCGCAGCTTTCAGGATTGCGCCATCGGCGGCACGAACAAAACAGAACACTGACCCGCCGTGACTGTCTTGAGGACCACGGGTGGCAACTTTAATATATTTGCGACCACCAGCAACATAAACCTGCGGGGTCAAGTGGACAATATTGGCAAGATTGTTCTTATAGTGCTCCGCAATCATCTCCTGACAGCGAGCAATGAAGTTGGGCATCTCTGCATCAACTTGCTCTGGTGTGGGGTAAAAGCCATTGACTTGCATAAGTTCCAAACGATCCATAGTTGACTCCTTTTGTGTCTTTCTTCTCTTAACTACACTATTAATATAGCAGCTTGAGCACCTGTTGTCAAGCATTATTTTAAATTATTTTTTAACAGGGATCAGCCAAGGACCGTGGCGATAATCAAGAATGTTAAACATATTAGTCCTCAACACGCCGTGATGCTTGTTAGCGTCTCTATCTTGGTTTGTTACATCTCCGCCTTTGCCGGGTGTCCAAATCAGATGAAGCGTCCACTGTGGACCCCAGCGGGACTCGCCATTGTACCCGTCAAAAACCTCTGTCACAAGGGCGGTTTCACCATTTGCATAGACAAACAAGTCGCCCACCTCAAACATATCTGGTTTACGGTCACCTTTGTAACGATACCTTCTATCGAAACCCTTAAAGGTTATCATGTGTTCCCTCATTTTCCAATAGCAACTCATCTTACTCACATAGTATAACAAAGGTGAGAACCTTTGTCAAGCTTTTTGTTAAAATATAATTAAAAAAAGATCTAACCCTTGGAAATCTTGACCGTAACGGATTCTTCCTTGGACACAATGCCGCTGCCGTGGCAGTACCCGCAGGTGGTTTCAAAAGATATACCTTGCCCACGACAGGTGCCGCAAGGCGTTCTAATGACCGTACCATGTCGATTATATCTGGCTACAAAACCTGTGCATCCGCAAGCCATACATCTTTCCGGGCTTGTACCACCCTTGCCGTTACAGGACGTGCAAACAACATTCTTCTTGTAGTGGATAGTCTGCGACACACCTCTCTTTATCTGCTCCAAGTTCACGCCTAAATTGAAGCGAATGTCCTTTTCGCTCGTAGGACCAGCAGCTTGCCTTCTTGACACATTACGGAAAAAATCTCCGAAGACTTCCTCCCACGAATTCATATTTGGACCGAAGCCCGGATGTGTACCACGACCCCGATTATCGTAAGCTGCACGCTTTTCATCATCGCTCAACACAGAATAGGCTTCATTTATTTTTTTAAACTTCTCTTCATTGCCTCCAAGATCTGGGTGGTGTTCTTTCGCAAGCTTACGATAAGCTTTTTTAATCTCTTCTTGAGATGCACCTCTTGAAACTCCTAAAGTTTTATAATAATCGTCTCTCAATACGAAGCTCCTTCTGCAAGCCCCTCGTTGAGAAGCCAATCGTTTACATTATAAAGGATACCTTCGTCATCTTTAGACCACACTTCAACAAGATATCTTCCATATTTTCCTTTCTTAATAACATTCACTACAACCTCACTACCTTTAGGGATCTTATTGTTCAAGAGTTCTTTAAGCTCTAACCCTCTTTGCTTCTCTTCGTTTGTCACGCCAGCATACTTTTTAATCTCTGGTGCGTCTATCCTTGCAAGTCTAAACTTTGAATCAACCGACACACTCATACCAAGGTCTACTGACAACTCTACAGTGTCGCCATCAAGCCATCTTTTGACTTCAGCAACATATTTATTTTTTTCGTAAATATCTTGAGAGCTATTCTCTCTCATCGTTCTCTTCTGCAAGCTTGTTATCCAAAAACAAAATCGGTTTAACAAGCAGAACGGAATCCAAGTCTGTCGTCTTGGGGATCATCACTTCACCCACGGGGGTTTTTTGAGTTGAGGAGACAACAAGATTGAGATCATCAAACGAAGACACACTAGTACCCAAAGAAACAGACGACATGGAGGGTTGGACCTTTTTAGTCGTACCAGCGCAAGCAGCCGCTCCAAGTGTTAACAGCATCGCAAACAAAAAACATCTCATCGTTTAAAACCTCCAAACCAAACGCTTATACTGTAAATAGTCAAAAGAACCCTAATAGTCCTTAAAATTATTACCCCAATGTTCATCTAACGGGCTTTGGTAATCTTCATCTTCACCCTCTGGCAAGCTATCTAGCATCTCATAACCGTACACGTAGCCATTCTCGCTGTTCATCGCTAAGATATATTCTTCCAGCTTTTCTTCTGCCTCTTCTAATTCGTCTTCCGACATATCATACGAAAGGTCATCTAAATTACACCTCACCTCTGCCTCATCAACGTGCCCAAGTCTGAAATCCTCCAGAAGCATTCTCCAAGAATCATAATCACTCATTTTATCTTCTCCATAATTTAACGATTCATTACCGACCACATACTGGTGTTAAATTGGTGCCAATCGGTCGTCTCGTTTCCGATTGGAGCATCTACTGACCACTGGACCTTGCCAGAGACAATGTTTGCATCGCTCCTATCGTCCAGAGTTTCATTGGTTTCCACCACCAGCCCGAAGTATTTTTTATCCCCAGAAACAAAACGGATAATGTCTCCGGGTCGTACATCAATCGTGTAGAACTTTCTTAGCTGTTCCTTCTTTCTTCGATATTCTTTTTCTTCAGGGTGCATGAACACCGTATCGTCTTTGTTGTGAATCATATTTAATATATATCCCTACTTTACATTTTTTACATTAACTAGCTCATTTTCTGGAATCCACTCCAATATGCCAGAAGTCCACAAAACTCTAGCAACTCTCTCTCCCTCTTCAGTGATAAGGGTTACAATACCCTCGCCCTTCTTTTCAGTTATTTGCATACCGGGCTTCCACGGTATACATGATAGCACACGATCACCAACATTTATAGTTCTTTTTGTCATTATCTTCTACCCCCTATTTATCGACCACATCTAGTTCAGTGTTGAACATCCAAACCGGTTTGTCGGTTGGAGAAATGTTTTCCCCTTGCCACAAAACAAGATAGATTGGCTTAAACAACAGGAACTCTGGGATTTCTTCTAAAATTATCTCTTCTGCGTCTGCCCTCAAGTCATCAAGTAAATCAACTATTTCGGAACAATCTTCTCTCTTCTCTAGGACAAGCCCGACCCCCACAGACACAGAGTCATCGTCCTTTAAACGAACCAAGTCACCAACTTTTATCTCACTCTTTTTCTCTTTCTTTACCATCTCTCAAGGTACTCTCCATAACTGCTTGCAGAATATCCATGCTATAATTAGAATCGGCTAAGTTATTGTCTCCTATCAGAAACAAAAGGTTGTTAGTTTCCTTTATAAATGCCGTGTGCTTGCTTGTCCAGATGTTGTCATCACCGCCTTCGTGGGTCGGATCGGCAGAACCATATAAATTCCAAAGAGTGATGTGAACAAGCTCGTGAACCAAAGAGGACGTTCCGATTCCCTTTTCCCCTCTCTTCACCCATATGTGCGAAGGTGACAACGCAAGACCCGTCACACTAGCCTGTTGAATAAATCTTCCGCCGAGATCGTAAGCACCGGCTACCGTTCTTCGCTTGTCACCCCACTGAATTAGCACATTGTCAATTGTATCTCTTACCTTTCCAGTAGGATCTCCGAAGTGATATTTCCAATTTTCATAGAATACAAATATAGACCTGTAAACAGCGTACTCGTCAATCTTACACTCATCAAGTAGCTGATAGGTGTTTTTAAGCTCTGGTATTTTTATATGAGTCAAGATTTTTGCCTGAATGCACCAATCGTCTTCAAGCGAAACATTGTAAAAAAGTTCTTTTTTCTGTTGACTCTGGTGGAGTTCAATCTTGCGATGCCACGTTGTAAAAACATCTAGCGTCAGCAACGTCGTCGCAAGACACAATGCGGATAATGATAAAAGATTATAATAATAACTCCTACCCTTCAACAGACCTCCTCCTATGGCAAGCAAACATCAGCAAAGATTCCTCTCAATATTTCAGCATTTATCGTATTGATATCGTAAACGTTGTCTCCGTGTACATCGTTATAACAGATGGTATCATAATCCTGCACCTGTGCTGGATCCACAAAGCAATGGACCTCGAACTCATTTGTCGGCACATCACAAGCAGGTGGGTTACAGGGACAACCACCGATACCATCGCAGGTTTCCGTCTGTGCGGCTACGCCCGCCTCTGACAAATACCTCCACGACTGTGCCATCTCGTCACCCAGTAAGAAGACATACGGATATGCATCGTTACGCCACCCAATGCCAGCAGGATCATTCTGTGACGATAGGTCATACAACACATCGTAAGACGGTTCTGATCCACACTGAAGACCATTGTTTAAAACTTGCGTCAGAAGACCAAGAAAAGCATTAACATCAACCAGTCCACTAGACATATTATAATAAGGAAGATCATCACACCTCGATGCGGGAGTGCCAACGGGCGGGGCGGGATATATAACCAGCGCAAAGCGGTGCTCTGTTTGTTGAAAGTCTTGAGCGTAGGCACTGATCGCTGCATGGACCGCCTGAATCTCTTCCCCCATTGAGCCTGTTATGTCAATGGCAAAAACCATATCAACTTTCTCGAACGAACTCAACTCTTCATCAACGTCACCGTCGCAATCATTGTCCAGTTCATCACACACTTCCTCTTCGGGTCCAACAGCATTGCAATCTTCAGGTAACATTCTCCACGATTGTAGTTGATTGTCAAACTCGCAAGTCTGACTTCCTGTCGTGCACAGACCTTGATTACAATTTCCGTTTTGTGCTGCTGCTGCAATCTCTGGAACTGGTGAGTTGGGGTCACATGCACAAGGCACATCAACCAAGCCGTCAATATTTCCACCCCAACAGTTGTGGTCCCAAGCATCGCAAGACTCTTGAGGACACGAGCCCCACCAAGTATTCGGATTGTTTACGGGAACACCATTGACCCAAGGATCGCAAGCGGTATAGCACGCACCGAATTCGCACACGCCATCTACACAGATACAATCTTTTTTACCCACGCCGCATTGAAGTCCGTCGGTACAGTCTTGACCATTGGGTCCAACCTCGGATGGGTCACACTGACACATCTGACCTTCATCAATTGCGCCGTCACAGTCATCGTCCAGACCGTTGCAGGGATCTGTGTTTTCGTCGCCGGGTTCTGGTGCATCGCAAATAGAATATTCGCCGTCAACACACCTTTGAAAGCCAAACACGGGACACCCATTTGTGCATAAAATATCTTCAGCGTCTTCATCTACTTGGTAGTCACAGTCATTATCCAAACCATCACACAAATCTGGCGAAGAGCCGGTTTCAGCATCAACACAAATCATGTCCGAAGTCACTGGGTTGCAAATAAAATAGCCGGGGCTGCACTCACCTATGTGAGAGCCGCAAGCGTCACCCTCACCTACCACGGCTCCGGGTTCGTCGGGAAATCCATTGCAGTTGTTGTCTATACCGTCACAAATCTCATCGCTTGGACCAATGTATTCTGCGCCCTCGCAGACAACTTCTGCGTTGACACAGGTAAGCGTGCCGATCTTGTACACACACTGTGTGGTATCGTCAAAGATGATTCCCTCTAGGTTAGTTCCTTCTGGCACTTGTGGGTGACATTCAGCTATAGCCTCCAAGCCCTCATCGATCTCGCCGTTGCAATTTTGGTCAACTCCATCACAAAGTTCAGCCTTGCCGGGGTGTATGGTTTGATCAAAATCATCGCAGTCATCTCCGCAAGCATTGCCTTCCTCATCTAAGATGTGCGCTGAACGGTGACCATCGCCGTCGTAATCAAAACCCTCGTCAACAAAACCATCACAGTCGTTGTCCAACCCGTCACACTTTTCACCACGAGGTCCAGCGTAGCCAACACAAACATCATCAAATCTGGTGGTTCCCCAACTGTGTCTACAGGCATCGTCGCCTTCTTCGCAGTAGTCGTCAATACTATAAAGCTCCTGCCGACAGGTAACTATACCTGCTGAACAAGAGCCAACATTAGATACTCTGTCCCCAGAGACTATTTCAAAAGATTCTTCGGAACCGATGCAGGGGGCTTGAGAGGCGGAGTGGTGCGAGCAAACTCTTATTAAGTTAATGCCATCGTCGCAGCCCCCACAGGCTGATATAAACAACGTGCCCAGTGTAATCAGGGCTCTGCCCAGTGTCTTCACATCAATCTTCCACCTACCGAGTGTTATTTCATAAGAACTAAGTTCTCCTCTCTATAGTAGATAGTGATGAAAAAGTGTTTATTCCTCGTTTTGCTGCGATTTTTCTTCTTTATAAACTTGGATTTCTATGTGAGGAAATGTACTCATTAGCCATTTCTTTTCAAATTTTGGCAATGGGTAGAGAAAAATGAGCTTTTTGCAGTGATGAAATGGAATCGTTGTACCTAGATTGTCCACCTTTGGGTCAATCCCGCTGCCCGACGAGCCAGCAGAATCAACCATAGTCACCCTCACTTCGGCTTCCGGGGTGTCAATCGTTGGGTCTTGATGTGGACGAAACTCGTACTGCCCCGAAGCGGCAAGCTCTTGTCCGTCATATACTAAAACTAGGTTGCCAAACTCTCCTGATGCAACTGGGTCAAGTTCTGTCGCAAACGAAATGCCAACCTGACCAGCACCATGCTTGCTAAAATCAGAGTGATCCTTTAAGCCCTGTTCGGCAATAGACGAAAGCAGTGGTGGTCTTGTGGCGTGATAAAGCTCTGCCGGGATTTCAGAAGGTGCTAGTGGCTGTTGCAAGGCAAGATCCTCCGGGCTTGTTGGTTCTTGTACTACCTCAAGCTCACCTTCAAACAAATACTGCTTCCAAGAGGTCCGAGCATCAGACTCCGTGTCTGATTGATCCTCTCCTGTTCTCAAATATTCTCTCCACCGATCTTTATAACTCATTCTAATCTCCAAACGGGATGTTGTCCCACCATTGATAATCGTCTTCTTCTTGCTGGCTGTTTTCAAGCTCCCACTCGTAATCTAGCATTGCCTCTACTTCTAGTGCGTGCTCTGGTGTGAGTGACGGCTTCATTTCGCCGAAGTTGCGGTAAGCCTCCCTTAAAGAAAGCTTATTTTTCTCATACTCTACACAAATCAAACACATATTTATTCTTCCTCTCCGAACTCTTCCTTCAGTTTATTAAATAGTTCTTTTTTATCGTTTTCGTCCATTTCTTCTAAGACATATTCTTTAATCATTTTATCGCTAACTTCGTGATAAGTTTTACCACCGGAGCAATAAGGGCACTTTCTCTTGTACCAAGTGAGGTCGCTGCCCAAGCACGCCAGACAAGTTCCATAAAAATACAATTTATCAACTGCCATATACGTGCCCTCTATTATTAATTAGACATCACCTCTTTCTTTCTCTTTTCTTGTTCGCAAAACTTCACGACATAAAAGAATTATAATCTCGTTTCTGTCGTGAAATATGTTCAGTTTACCTACAGAGGCATTGTAGAGCCAATCTTTTATTTCTTCGTCAGATAGATCTCGGTCTTCTACAGGCTTCATGCGCCACCTGCGCCGGGAGGAGCACTCTTACCACGCTTCTTATCACGCTTCTGGTGACCTTCACCGCCGCCAGTCTCCTTGTTAGCTCCCATATCAAGAACTCTAGTCTTAGCTTCTGGGTGGTCTTTGATCTTGTCGGACTCTTTCTGCCAGTCACGCTCTTGAAGACCTAGCTGCTGTTGGCTGGTGATACCCGCCTCGACAAACTCTGGTGTTTGTAAGATTTCTTCTGGGATCATACCCATACCAGTATAAATATCCCACATCTTTTTCAATTGTTCTAGTGGTAGCGGACTGCCATCATCAATCACGGGTTCATCCAACGGAGCGGCACCATTACTAAAATTGCCCCACTGTGCACTTTCTTTGTAATATCCAATGCCAAGCGGTTGACCGGTTCTAGCCCATTGGGAAACAACCTTTCTAACTCTTGGGTCTGAATATTTACCTCGGTCAACATTCTTCTCAATAATACCTTCGACTTCTACTGGCGAATAATCACCTTGCATCACGAGTTCACCCGCATCTCGCATAGCACTAAGAAATGAGTCTCTGGACGTGAAGTAAAGACCTCCGGTAATACGCTGTCCTGCACGAAGTAAGCGATGCATCTCTTTATCTTGGAGTTCGGCATTATCGACAGCCTGTTCAATATTCACGAGAGCCTGTTCAATGTCTCCAGTTGATTGAGTCTCTTCAGCCATGCGACGAACGGCTTGCAAGAAGGGTGTACGAGATGTCACATAGACACCAGTCCTTCTGTGAAACATAACGCCGTTCCCAAAAGCCTCGTTTAACTCCTGCTGTTTGACAAGCTTGCGCCAGCCTTCCATAATTGTTTTCATATCTTTACTCATCTTTCTCATCTCCTAATAAATGTATTTAACCCAGTTGTAAAACGGTCGTCTTTCTAGATATTTATATTTTCGGTCATTGTCATATGCCTCACGCTCGAACACGTTCTCCCTATAAGCTATAGCCCCATTTCGGTACCTAATCAAATTAACAAGATACGACAGGCCATAAGCGATCCACTGGAATACGAAAAGCATTTCAAGCTGTTGCTGAAAATGAATAATTTCGTGCCTCTCTGTCGTCTTGGACATTACACCACGACAAGCAACGAACGGACCAAAAGAGATCGCCCAGATCTCAATAGGTGCAAAATAACTTAAGAACACGGGAATCTTGCTATTGTTAAACATCCAAGGTCGTCGTGCTCTAATCCAACTTTTAATCTTCTCAAGCATCATTCGCCCCCGTCTGTACTACTTCCAGCATCTCCACCATCAACTCCGCTGTCGCCTGCCTCTGGCAAACCAGCATCACCTTCTTCACCAGCATCAGGAAGCTCTGGTCTTGCTGCATCTGGTGTGATGTACGGTGGTGGTGGCTTAATGCAACCGGACATGGCTAAGAACATGCCAAAGAATAATAATTTATTCATCGTAATCCCCTCTTTCCCACTTTTTATCGTGTCTGTAGTCATCCCCCGGTGATGGTCCTGTAAGCATAAGTGCTTTGTAAAGACCACGCACAAGAGGGTTCTTCATATTATTTTTAAACCAGTCATCAATCTTCTTGTTGATGCCACCTGTCGAACTTATAAACTTATCAAGGCTTCCCGGCACACCAAGATTATTCCAAAGATAATCAAGGACAGCTAGGTCAATCATTGCGCTCTCGTTAATCTCCTCACTTTCCTTGAGGTTCGGCTGTGTACCAGACTCTCTATCAAAGTAAGCATAGTTTTCTTTATCGTATGGATCTGGGTCGTGCAGACCGTCCCGAACATCGTTCGTAAGCATCTCTAGTGCGTCCGCTACATATTTTCTACCGGACTTCTGCAAGATGTCCTGCTTCAAGAAAGCCAAGATCGCATCATATTCTTTGCGCACTTCGCTGTAATTGATCGCCCGACCTTCGTTTTTAGTTTCATTCTCTGCAAGAAATTGTTTCCACTGTTCAAGTTTCATAATTTATATTCTCCTATTGCACATATAAGTAGTTGCCTGTTTCCTTAGAATCACTTCAAAAAAGCAAAAATTGACTATTTTGCTTGAAGGCTGGATGCAACCTTGTCAAGAATCTCTCCAACCTTTGCACTATACAAATCAATACCTTCTCTATCCAAGTCGGAGATAAGCTGCTTAAATTCCTCATCGGTTGGAAAGCCAGCCATCCCACGCTTTTTGTAGTATGTGTTCAGGAGATATACTTTTTTAATCTGAATCTTATCCATAACATTCTCATCGTAGATGCCCATGCGTTGATAGTTTTCGCCACTAGACTTAATGTCAGTCAGGATCGCATCACGCAGGTCATCCACATATTTTAACATAATCTTCTCAACGCTGTCAAGATAAAATGTAATCATTTCTTTTAATTTAGCACCGTTCTTTTCTCGCTTTGCATCGGATGCTGTAAAATACCACCACTCCATCGGATCCTTGCTGGACTGTTTCCCTTGGGGGTCGCTAGATTTATAATTTTGCA
>MDTG01430784.1_pt1 | contig 22454 bp, 25 predicted proteins | sample 811421 | NCBI WGS metagenome assembly MDTG01 (sample SAMN05326645, study PRJNA326480) | marine metagenome | isolation source: seawater | place: Pacific Ocean: South East | collected 2011
CACGCCCGAGCGCATCGTCGACTTGTGGCTGGACAGGGTGCTGGGCTATGCGCCGCAGGACTTTCGCCGGCGCGACCTGATCGACTTCATGCGCCAGAACGGCGCTTCCAGCCAGGTGCTGGACCTGGATGCCAACCCGCCGTACGGTTCGTGGAACGGCAACGACCTGTCGCAGCACTACAACGGCGTGCGATTGAACGCCATGGTCAGCCTGGTCTTTACCCTGCCGGAGGCTCACCTGAGATGATTCGACGACGGGACTTCCTGAAGGGACTGGGTCTGTCGGCCGGCTTCACGCTGGTCCCCGGCAGCCTGCTGTTCAATCCGGCCGCGATGGCCAGCGGCACCCGCAACGAGGTGATGGTGTTCCTGTTTCTCCGGGGCGGCATCGACGGCCTGCACCTGCTCACGCCGGCCTCCGGCCCCGAACGCACCGCTTACGAAAGCCGGCGCGCCACTTTGCTCACCCCCGAGGACCGACTGCGCCCGATCAACGGGCAGTGGGGTTTTCACCCGAGACTGGGCGGGGCGCGCGGCGACGCCGTCGGAACGCCCACCCAGTGGCTGCATCGTCTTTACGACCAGGGCCGGCTGGCCGTGATCCAGGGCACGGGCATGTCCACGGTGGTCAACCGCAGTCACTTCGAGACCCAGACCTACATCGACCTGGGTACCCCGGGCCAGCGCTCCACCGATACAGGCTGGCTGACCCGCGCGGCGAACGTCGTTCCGGGCCTGCCGACGCCGCTGCTGAGCACGAACTTCGGTCTCGCCGAGTCCGCGCCGCTGTCGCTGCTCGGCGACGCCGAGGCGTTCACGGTCGCCAGCGGCCAGGAATTCCGGCTCGACGGCTTCCACTGGTCGTGGAACGACACCAACACGGACCTGGCCGGCCATCGCGGAGCGCACCGCCTGGTGGCGCCGCTATGGACGGGTGCCGAGCCCGATTTCGTCGAGTCGGGTCGCCAGGCGGCCGAGGCGTTGGAATATCTCAGGGAAATCGATTTTCGCGAGTTCGATCCGGTCGACCGACCGGACGGCTACCGGCCCGAAGGCGGTGCCGAATATCCCGACGGCACGCTGTCCGAACAACTCCGCAACCTGGCTCAATTGATCAAGCTCGACACGGGCATTGCCGCGGCCTCGCTGGATTTCGGCGGCTGGGATACCCACGACGGGCAGGGCATCCCGAATCCGGGAAACCCGACTCACTGGGATTATTTCGGCAACCAGGTCGAGGAACTGTCGCGCGCGCTGTCGGCGTTCTACACCGATCTGTCGTCATCGGTGATGGGCAACCTGATGAATTGCGTCAACGTAGTGGTAGTCAGCGAATTCGGCCGCCGCGTCCGATCCAACGGCTCGGGCGGCACCGATCACGGCTACGGCAACCTGATGATGGCGCTGGGCGGTCGCGTCAACGGCGGTCTGCACGGAAGCTTCCCCGGACTCGACGATCTGTCGCTGTTCGAGGGCCAGGACCTGGCCGTCAGCACCGATTATCGGCAGGTGCTGGCCGAAATGCTGGTCGATCGGATGGGGGTCGCACCGGCAAATCTCGGAGAGGTTTTTCCCGGGCTGGGCGGGTACCAGCCGGTCGGCGTGTTCCAGGGCGGTTGAAGCGGTCCGACGGGATCAATTCCCGTTCGCATCCTCGTCGAAGTCCTCGTCGAGGAACGAGTCGTAGTCCGGCGTGGCCGATTCGCCGGTGATCTTGAATCTGCGGTTCTGAAGCCAGGCATCGCGGATGAACAGGTATTCATCGTAGGCATCCTGGAGCTGTTCTTCGCGGCCCAGCGCATTGGCGCGCCGCTGAACCAGGTCTACCGCGATCCCGTATGTGCGGCCGTCGACGGCTCGGCGCCACACGACGTCGTAGTACGAGTCCACGAACCGGGTCGGGCCGTCGCGCAGCGTGGACGGACCGAGAAACGGAAGCATCAAGAAGCGCGATTCCTTCCATCCCCAGACGGCCAGGGTCTGGCCGAGATCCTCGTCGTGCTTCGGTACGCCCGATCGTGTCGCGACGTCTATAAATCCGGCCAGGCCGAACACGGAGTTCATGGTGAATCTGACCAGGCTGGTGACCGAATCCGCCGGACGTCCCTGGAGCGTCAGGTTGACGATCGTCGGCAGCGACCTGAGGTTGTCGAAAAAGTTGGTGACGCCCGTTTCCAGCGGGTCCGGCATCACCGCCTCGTACCCGGTTGCGACCGGCCGGATGATGGCATCGTCCAGCGTCCGGTTGAATTTGTGCACGTTGCGGTTGAAAGGCTCCCACGGATCCACCGGGTCGCGCTGGTCGGGCGGCGGCGCGGTCGTGGCGCAACCGGCCATCAGCGATGCCAGCACGGCGATGATCAGCACTCTGTATCTCATTGGTCTTTCTTCCATCCAAGCAGTTTGTCCACCTGACTCAGACCGGCGATGGTGCGCAGTGCTTCCGGTGGATTATCGAAGCGTATGTCCTTTCCACGTGCACGGGCCCAGTTCAGCCACTCCAGCAGCAGGGCCACCGCGCTGGAGTCCGTGGCCTGGAGGCCGGACAGGTCGACGACCCCGGGCGGGCCTTTTTCCTTCCAGTCCCGATGCTCGCGATAAACGGCCGGCACCTCGTCGACCGTCAGGCGCCCTTCGAGCCGGAATGCTTCGGGCTGGTCGCTACCCATCGGTTTCGATCTGCAGCTCGCCGCGCTGGAGCTTGTCGAGGGTCGTGTCGAAGCCTTCCTGGCGAATCGCCTCGCCGATCTGGTTGCGGAACGTGGTGACGTAGGAAATGCCCTCGACGATCACGTCGAAGATCTTCCAGCCGTCGTCGGTCTTGCGGAACACGTAGTCGACCGGCGCCTGCTCGCCGTTGTCGAGCGTCACGCGGGTCTTGACCCGGGTCATGCGCTCGGTGTTCTCGCCTGAAAGAGGAAGAATATCGACCTGGTCGCGGGTGCGGAAATCCAGCAGCCCGTCAGCGTAGCGGCGAATCAGCAGGTCGCTCAGCGCGTCGGCGAATTCCTCGACCTTGCCGCTGTCCATGCCGCGCGCGGAGCGGCCCAGCACCAGCCGCCCGGAGTAGAGCGTGTCGACTTCGTCCAGCAGAATCGGTCGGATGTCGTCGCGCAGCGCCTGAACGTCGTTCTCGTATTTCTGGCGGTTATTGTCAACCAGCGTGAAAAGCTCGTTCGTGGTTTCGCGCACGACTTCCACAGCGCCTCGTTCCTTTTGCGCAAGTGCGGCGGCCGAGAGCAGCAGTATCGAAACGGCCAGGAGCGTCTTGAAGCGGGTCATTCGGATTCCTCATCGCTGTTGAACAGGTATCGGCCGATCAGCTGCTCCAGCACCACCGCAGAATTGGTCAGCAGGATGCGGTCGCCGTCGGCCAGTGCGTCCGGTGCGCCGCCGGGCTCGAGCCCGACATACTGGTCACCGAGAATGCCCGAGGTCAGCACCGAGGCCGAAGTGTCGGAAGGCAGGTCGTCGAACCTGCTGTCGATCTTCAGGACAACGCGGGCCTCCAGCGAGTCGTTGTCCAGATCGATCGATGCCACCCGGCCTATGGTCACCCCGGCCATGGCGACCGGCGCCTTCGGCTTGAGCCCCCCGACGTTGGTGAAGTATGCCCTGACCTCGTAGGTCTCGCCGGTCTTGACCCCGCCCGAGTCGGTGGCTTCCACCGCCAGGAAGATCAGCGCCGCAATGCCCAGCAGCAGGAATATACCAGCCGCGATTTCAACTTGATTGGATGATTTCATAGCGATGCGCTCATATCTAGGAAGGTTCGTCGAAAACTACAACATCAGTGCCGAGAGTACGAAGTCCAGCAGCAACACGGAAATCGCGGTGGCAATCACGGTATGCGTGGTGGCCTTGGCCACGCCTTCGCTGGTCGGCTTGGCGGTCCAGCCGAAATAAACGGCAAGCCAGCTCGCGATGAAGCCGAAGGCCATGGCCTTTAGCATGCCCGTGCCGAAATCCTCCCACAGCCCGATACTGTTCTGCATGTTGCCCCAGAACGTGAGCGGGTCTATGCCCATCATCCCGATGGCGAAGAAAACACCGCCGAGCAGGGCCATGAAATTGAAAACCAGCGTCAGGATCGGCACGGCGATGAACCCCGCCAGAAGGCGCGGCTGCACGATGCGCTCGATCGGGTCTATCCCCATCAGGTCCAGCGCGTCGATCTGTTCGGTGGCCCTCATCAGGCCGATTTCTGCGGCCACCGCGGTGCCGGCGCGACCTGCGAACAGGATCGCGGTGAGCACCGGGCCCAGTTCCTTGAACAAAGCCAACCCGAGGACCGTGCTCACCGAATCGCCGGCGCCGAATCGGCTCAGCGTGTCGTAGGTCTGCAGCGTCATGACCAGGCCGACAAAGAAGCCCGACATCATGATGATGACCAGCGAGCGCACGCCGATGTAGTACACCTGGCGCATCGTCTCTCCGGCGTGGAACAGGGAGAACTTCATCCCGCCGAGGGCGGTCAGGAGGAACACCCCGGCGTTGCCCAGCCGGCGCACTGCACCGACCAGCCACGACTGCGACGACGCTTGCGGCACCGATTGCGGCTTCGGCGGCGACGACTGTCGGGATGCTTTTCCGCTCATTCCTCACCCCCGTTGCCCAGCAGCTGATTCTCGAAGTCCGGTGCCGGGTAGTGGAACGGCACCGGACCGTCGGGCAGCCCCTGAAGGAACTGGTGGATGATCTCGTTGCCGTCGGCACCGAGCTGGTCTGGAACGCCGCAGGCCACGACCTTGCCGCTGGCCATGATGCAGGCGTAGTCGGCGAACTTCGACACTTCGGCCACGTCGTGGGTGATCACCAGGCTGGTGATGCCGATGACGCGATTGATCTGGCGTATAAGGCGCCCGCTGGCGGCCAGCGATATGGGATCCAGCCCGGCGAAGGGCTCGTCGTAGAGCACCAGGTCCGGATCCAGCGCCAGGGCCCGGGCCGTCGCCACCCGGCGCACCATGCCGCCTGACAGCTGCTGCGGATACATCTGGGCCGCGCCGCGCAGGCCGACCGCCTGTAGCTTGAGCAGCACCAGCTTCTCGATCAGGTTCTCCGGCAGCTCGGTGTGCTCGCGCAGCGGCAGCGCGACGTTGTCGAAACAGGTCATGTCGGTCAGCAACGCGCCGTTCTGCAGCAGTACGCCGATGTGCCGGCGCACGGCGTTGAGTTCGTTCCGATCGAGCTCGCACACGTCGATGTCGCCGACGAAGATGCGTCCGGCGTCGGGCTTGAGCTGCCCGGTGATCAGTTTGAGCACGGTGGTCTTGCCCGAGCCGCTGGGGCCCATGATGGCCGTGACCTTGCCGGGCGGGACTTCGAGGTTGAAGTCGTCCAGCACCAACTGGCCGCTGCGGACCATGCGCACGCCCTCCAAGCGTATTGCCGGCATGTCCGGGTTGATGATGCTGGATGTGTCCAAGAGCTCGAAGTATCCCTGTTTTTGTGATTCTACTTCAACTTTCGATTCCGGCCGAGTCGCCGTCTCGGCACCGAACGCGCACCGGATCCGCTGGTAAAGGAGACAACTGCCGCCGCGAATAGTTTACGCCGCCGGTCCGGCGTTCGGAACTACGCGGAATAGACCGCCGGGGGCGGCCATCGCTTTCAGGCCGCCGCGGTGTTCGCATGCGGACCGGGAGTCAGAGAATGTAGCGGCTCAGGTCGTCGTCGCTGGCGAGGTCGCCCAGGTGTTGCTCGACGTATTCGGCGTCGATCACCACCCGGGTTCCCGACTGGTCGGGGGCGGTGTAAGAAATCTCGTCGAGCAACCGTTCCATCACCGTATGCAGCCTGCGCGCACCAATGTTTTCGGTCGATTCGTTGACCGAGAAGCTGATTTCGGCCAGTCGTCGCACCGCATCCTCGGTGAACTCCATTTCGACGCCCTCGGTGGCCATGAGCGCCCTGTACTGTTCGGTCAGGGAGGCGTCGGGCTCGGTGAGGATGCGCTCGAAATCGCCGGCCGAGAGCGCGCGCAGTTCCACCCGGATCGGCAGGCGGCCCTGGAGTTCGGGCACGAGGTCCGAAGGCTTGGCCAGGTGAAATGCGCCCGAGGCAATGAACAGGATGTGGTCGGTGTTGACCGGTCCGTACTTGGTGTTCACGGTGGAGCCTTCCACCAGCGGCAGCAGGTCCCGCTGCACGCCTTCGCGCGAGATTTCTGCCCCGCCGCCCTGTTCGGCCCGGCGGCAGACCTTGTCGATCTCGTCGATGAACACGATGCCGTTCTGTTGCGCGTTTTCCAGGCCCTGCTGCTTGACTTCCTCGTCGTTGATGAGTGCCGCGGCCTCCTGGTCGATGAGCACGGGCAGGGCGTCCCGGACCTTCATCTTGCGCTTCTTGCTGCGCTCGCCGGCCATGCTGGAAAACATCTGCTGCAGCTGGCTGGTCATTTCCTCCATGCCTGGCGGTGCCATGATGTCGACGCCGACGTTCATCGACACGTCGACTTCGACTTCGCGCTCGTTGAGCTCGCCGGCCAGCAGTTTCTGCATCAATTTTCTTCGGGTGGCGGACTGGTCGTCGGTGGGCTGTTCCGGGCTGTTGGAGAAGCCGGTGGACTGGCGCCGGGGCAACAGCAGGTCGACAACGCGTTCGCAGGCCGCTTCCTCGGCCCGGGATCGTACCGATTGCACCGCCGTATCGCGCGCCATCTTTACGGAGATCTCGGTCAGGTCGCGGATGATCGACTCGACATCCTTGCCGACGTAGCCCACTTCGGTGAACTTGGTGGCCTCAATCTTGATGAAGGGGGCCCGCGCAAGGGCGGCCAGCCGGCGGGCGATCTCGGTCTTGCCGACGCCGGTGGGGCCGATCATCAGGATGTTCTTGGGGGTGATTTCGGGCCGGAGCTTTTCATCGACCTGCATCCGCCGCCAGCGGTTGCGCAGCGCGATCGCCACGGCCCGCTTGGCGGCCGACTGGCCGATGATGTGGCGATCCAGCTCCTGGACGATCTCGCGCGGGGTCATGTAGGACATATCAGGAAATCTCCAGGGTTTCGATGACGTGCTGCCCATTGGTATAGATGCAGATCTCGCCGGCGATGGTCAGCGCCTCGCGGCAGATCTTCTCGGCGCTGTCCTCGGTATTCCGCAGCAACCCGAGAGCAGCGGCCTGGGCGTAAGGGCCGCCGGAGCCGATCGCGATCAGGCCTTCTTCCGGCTCGATCACGTCACCGTTGCCGGAAATGATCAGCGAGGCCTCGTGGTTGGCCACGGCCAGCAGCGCTTCCAGCCGCCTGAGCATGCGGTCGGTGCGCCAGTCCTTGGCCAGTTCGACGGCGGCGCGCGTCAGGTGCCCGGAGTGCTGTTCCAGCTTGGCCTCGAAGCGTTCGAACAGCGTGAAGGCGTCGGCGGTGGCGCCGGCAAAGCCCGCGATGACCTGGTTCTTGTAGAGTTTGCGAACCTTGCGCGCGTTGGCCTTCATGATCGTGTTGCCGAGCGTCACCTGGCCGTCGCCGCCGATGACCACCTGGTTGCCCCTTCGCACTGAAACGATAGTGGTGCCGTGAAATTGTTCCATTGAAAATCCGTTGGCTGGCCTGAATCTATGCAGGTGGGGCCGAAACAGTCTCCGCTCAAGAAGCGCGAGCGGTTTTCGTTCCCGTTCGGCCGAATACAGGCCTGGAAGCGAGGGTGGCGCGGCTATACCGTTCCGCTATAGGGATTATCAAAACAATCAATTTGATATATCGTAAAAAATCCTTATCCTAGTCTTCGTCGGCGGAATTTTCCGCCACCTGAATTTACAACCAGCTGAAACTTACATACACAAGGAGACAGAACATCATGTTGACCATTGGCGACAAGTTCCCCAATTTCAATCTCAAGGCCACCGTCGGCACCGACATCGAGTCGGCGTTCACCGACATCGACAGCAACACCTACAGCGGCAAGTGGTTGCTGGTGTTCTTCTATCCGAAGGATTTCACCTTCGTGTGCCCGACCGAAATCAAGGCATTCAGCGATCTGTCGGACGAGTTCGCCGACCGCGACTGCCAGGTCCTGGCCGCCAGCACCGATACCGAGTTCGTGCACATGGCATGGCGCCAGCACCACGAAGACCTGAAGGATCTCAAGATCCCGATGCTGGCCGACGTCAAGCGCGAGCTGTCGGGCGCACTGGGCATCCTGCATGCAGAAGAAGGCGTGGCCAACCGCGCGACCTTCCTGGTCGACCCGCAGGGCATTATCCGCCACGCTTCGGTCACCGACCTGAACGTCGGCCGCAACCCGAAGGAAACGCTGCGCATCCTCGACGCGCTTCAGTCCGACGAGTTGTGCCCGTGCAACTGGCAGCCGGGCGACGAGCACCTGCAGGCCGCCTGAGGTATTTCTCGAATCCACGCTGCACCATACCGGCCGCCTCGTGCGGCCGGTTTTGGCTGAAGGCCAGCCCACCAAGCATCGACACCAGGAGCCTCAATGAACATCAACGATCTCAAGCAACATCTGCCCGATTACGCCAAGGATCTCAAGATCAATTTCGGCAACGTGCTCGACACCGATCAGCACGAGCATCTCAACCCGTCGCAGGTCTGGGGCACGGCGCTGGCAACCGCTATCGCGAGCCGCAACAAAGCGATGATCGAAGTCATCGAGGCCCAGGCGCGCGAGGTGCTGGATGCCGATTACCTCAAGGCCGCCAAATCTGCCGCGGCGATCATGGGGATGAACAACATCTACTACCGCTTCATCCATCTCGCCGGCAACGTCGAGTACGGCAAGCTGCCGGCCAGGCTGCGGATGACGGTCATCGGCAGCCCCGGTATCGACAAGGCCGATTTCGAGCTTCTCAGTCTCGCGGTATCGGCGATCAATGGCTGCGGGATGTGCATCGACAGCCACGAGAAGATCCTGATCAAGGCCGGGTTCAGCACCAACGCCATCCAGGATGCGGTGCGCATCGCATCGGTGATGCACGCGGTGGCAGTGGTACTGGAAACGGATCCGGAAGTGAATCTGCAAGCGGCCGCCTGAACCAGGCGCACCGCGAATCGAGTCATCGCCGGCGCACGGTCCATCCGTCGCCGGCGTTTTTCGTTCAGGAGACCGCCCGATTCAGGCGTGCCGGCCCCCGACGCGCGCGGTGCTAGGATGGAGCTGTCGTGAAATCGGGCGGAAGCGGTCAATGGAAGTCGAACAGATCGAAATCCGAAACCACCTGCAGCAGCACCTCCCTTTCAGCGAATTGCCCGACGAGCGGCTCGAGGAAATTTCCGGACAGGTCGAGATCGCGTATTTCAGGGCCGGCTCCAAGGTGTTCTCGGTCGGCGACCGGGTAACCGATCTTTCCTATGTCAGGAGCGGAGCGGTCGAAGTCTATCGTCGCAGCGGCGAAATCTACAATCGCCTCGGCGAGGGCGACGTGTTCGGCCAGCTTGCACTGATGACGGGCAAGCCCGCGCGCTTCTCGGTCCGCGCCATTGAAGACACCCTGATCTACTTCATTCCCGAGGCAGTGTTTCGTTCGCTGTTCGATGAAGAGGAAAGTTTCGCCGAGTTCGTCGAAGTGGAAGATCGTACGCGCCTTCGTCAGGCAGCCTCCGAGCAAGCCACTGCAAGCGAATTCATGACGATGAAGGTGAGCAAGCTGGTGCGCCTGCCGCCGATTACCGTCACCGAAGAGACCGAGATCCGCCAGGCCGCCGCCCGCATGGCGGAGAGCCAGGTATCGTCGCTGATCATACTCGCGAGCGACCCCGCCCGGGATTCGTCGGGCGGCCCGGAAGCCGAGAGCGGGTCGGTCCGGATCGACGAGGCTGAAATGACAGGCATCGTCACGAGCGAAGACATGGTCGGGCGTGTACTGGCAAAGGGGCTGGCGCATGATCTGCCGGTCCGGGACGTCATGACCCGCGATCCGATTTCGATCGATGCCGGGGCTTTCCTGTTCGAAGCCCTGCTGATCATGTTGCGGAACAACGTGCATTACGTGCCCGTGCTCGATCGCGGCAAGCTCTACGGTGTGATCGACCTGGCCGACGTGCTCAGCCTGGAGACCCAGAACAGCCTGTTCGTGGTTCGCAGCATCTTCCTGCAGAACAGCGTCGAGGAGCTCAAGGCGCTGTTGCCCAATGTCGGGGCGAGCTTCGTGCGCATGGTCAACGAGGACGCCAATTCGCACATGATCGGCAGCGCGATTGCCGCGGTGGGTCGGAGTTTCAAGCAGCGTCTGCTGGAGCTCGGGCATGAAAGATTCGGCCCGCCGCCGGTGCCCTACTGCTTTCTGGCTCTGGGTTCCATGGCCCGCGACGAGCAGATCATGTACAGCGACCAGGACAATGCGATGGTCCTGCACGACGAATTCGATCCAAAGCTTCACGGGCCGTATTTCAAGGACCTGGCCAACTTCGTCTGCGACGGGCTGGCCGAGGTCGGGTATCGCTACTGCAAGGGTGACTTCATGGCCAGCAACAAGCGCTGGCGCAAACCGCTGCAGGCGTGGAAGGACGAGTTCGAACACTGGATCCAGCACCCGAAGGCCGAAGCGCTTTTGCACGGCTCGGTGTTTTTCGACCTCGACGGCGCGGCCGGTGAAACCCGGATGGCCGACGAACTCAAGGCCTTCGTCGCCGAACGGGCCAGCCAGTCGCCGCGTTTCCTCGCCTGCCTGGCGCGCAACGCCCAGAACCGCACGCCGCCGCTGGGTTTCTTCAAGGATTTCGTGCTGGAAAAGAGCGGCCGCTACCAGCAGACCGTCAACCTCAAGCGTCGCGGCACTGCGCCGCTGGTGGACGTCATCCGGGTTCACGCGCTGGCCAGCGCGTCGCAATCCCAGAATTCGTTCAGGCGAATCGAAGACACCGTGGCTGCCGGATTCCTGACCTCGGGCATGGCCGCCGACCTGCGCGACGCGTTGGAATTCATTTCGATCATCCGTATCCGCCACCAGGCCGCCGCGATCGAGGCCGGGCGGTCGCCCGACAACAATATCGACCCGGAATACCTCCCGAGTCTCGAGCGACGCAGTCTCAAGGATGCGTTCACGGTGCTGAGCAACGCGCAGAAATTCATCAAGTTCCGCTATCGCGGCTGAGGCGCGGACCGATGCCAGCATTGAAACGCAGCCGGTTGCAATCAGTCCACGCGCCTGACTGGCCCGGCATCTTCAAAAGGCTGGAAGCCGAGGCAACCGGGCCGTTGCTCAGGGATTTCTACGCGCGCGGCACGGTTTCCGGCGACACGCCGATCGCGGATGTTCCATTCGTCGCGCTCGACCTGGAAACCACCGGCATGAATGCCGAACGGCACGGCATCGTCAGCATCGGCCTGGTGCCTTTTACCCTGGCGCGGATTCGCTGCGCCGAGTCGCGTTACTGGGTGCTTCGTCCCCGCAGGCCGCTTTCGGATGCGTCGATCGCCATCCACCGGATCACGCACGAGGACCTGCGCCGCGCCCCGGATCTCGGCGAAATTCTCCCGGATCTGCTCGATGCCATGGCAGGGCGAATCGCGGTCGTTCACTATCGCGGGCTGGAGCGACCGTTTCTCCGGCGTGCTGTGCGCGAAAGACTGGGGCAAGGCATCGAGTTCCCGGTCGTCGACACCATGGAGCTGGAGGCACGCGTGCATCGTCGGTGGAAAAACGGCTCGCTGGCGCGTTTTTTCGCCGGGCTCGTGGGCCGGCATCCCGAATCGATCCGCCTGGCCCAGAGCCGGCAGCGTTATCACCTGCCGCTGTACGGCGCCCATCATGCGCTGACCGATGCATTGGCCAGCGCCGAATTGATGCAGGCGCAGATTGCATGGCGATTCAGCCCGGAAACGCCGCTGCGCGAAATCTGGCACTAAGGGTCGCCGGGACTCGGCCAAACTGACCCGGATCAAATTCCCGGTTCTGCCGGTCCCTATACTTTATTGCGCGACAATTCCTCGAGGATCAGTCCCGTGAGCAAGACGCTTTTGCTTTATTTCAGCGGCTACGGCCATACGCGCAAGATCGCCGAGCGGATCCGCGCCCGCCTGGCCGAACAGGGCGAGGACGTGCTTTCGGCAGCGCTGGACGACGACAGCATCGATCCGTCGGCTTACGATCGAATCGTCATCGGTGCCAGCATCCGCAACGGCAAGCACAAGCCGGCAGTGCACGATTTCATCCAGCGGCATCTGTCGCTGCTGGAAGAACGCCCGAGCGGCTTTTTCTCGGTCAATCTGGTCGCGCGCAAGCCGGGCAAGAACACGCCGGAAACCAACCCGTACCTCAAGGCCTTTCTCGAAAAATCACCGTGGACGCCGGACCTGGTCGGGGTATTCGCCGGCAACCTCGACTACCAGCGCTACAGCTTCGCCGACCGGAACATCATCCGCTTCATCATGTGGCTGACCAAGGGCCCCACCGATCCGCAGACCAACACCGAATTCACCGACTGGGAACAAGTCGACCGCTTTGCCGAGAGGATCGCCGAACTGGGAAAGCCCGCGAAGGCGGCCTGACGGAATGAAGCATCTTCTCGGCCGAACCAGCCGCGCCCAGCATTGGCTGGCAGCCGTCCTGTCGATCTGGCTGATCGCCACCAGCCCCTGGATATCCATGCGGCGCGTCGTGCCGCAGTCGCCGACGTTCTGGGATTACGCGCATATCGGGCTCGGCATCGCGCTCGCCGCGATTGCCATGATGTACTTTGTCTCCACCATGATCGACGGCGGCTGGCGTCGGCATTTTCCGTGGCTGGTCGGTAACCTCTCGGAATTCAACAGCGACTTGAGGGGCATCGCGAGGCTGAAGATCCCCTCGGCCGGGGGGGCAGGGCTCTTCTCCCTGCTCCAGGGCCTGCTGATCTTATTCCTCCTGGCCGCGGCCGCCACCGGCACCGGATGGCTGGTCGCCGACGGCTCGCGCGCGGCGCTGGCCTGGCGCGAATGGCACGCGGTTGCCGCCAACGTCTTCGCCTGGCTGCTGGTCGCGCACGTCGTGGCCAGCGCGCTTCACGTTCTGGATTTCCTGCGCGACTGAGTCGGGGTTCGGCCCTTACCCGGGCGCCGCAGTGCGAACCGAAATTGCCTGCGGGTGCGAATCCATTGCGAATCTTGTGATTATTGGGCGTCGACCGATCGCCGTGCTTCGGATGCGGTCGAGGCGTGCTCGCGAGCGTCCGGCGAAGCTCTTTTCGGGTGATGACGGCGGCGCGTTTTGGGCTTCTTGCCGATGATGGCGCCGATGCCAAGACCCGCAACGCCGAGCAACGTCGGCACGATCACCACGGTGGACAGCCGGACGCTTCCCTGTGCCCACATTTGCGCCGGTGCAATGGCGGCGATCGCCCAGGCGACGACGCCGACTGCGTAGCCGGAAACACCGCCCCAGAACGCGCCGCGCATGCGCCGGCCCAGGCGTCGAAACCGGTGGCCGCCGGCCAGCAGAAGCAGCGGCACGCCGAATATGCCTAGCAGCAGGAGTACGCTTTCGAGGCCGCTCACAGGCTTACATCCTGGCCCGGGGATAAAGCCACATCCAGAAACCGGTCAGCAGCAGAATGATCAGGCCGATCGCCAGCGCATCCGAAATCAACACCCAGTTGTCGCCGAAGATCTCGCCGGAATGCAGCTTCTCCAGGAAGACGTCGTCGCGCGTCCCGGTCGCGAGCACTTCGCCTGTGTGGATCGCCACCGTCACCTCGGTCGCCAGCCGGTCGTCGAAACGCACCTTCATGATCCCCTTGTCGGGCCTGACGTCCAGTCGATCGACGCCGGCGGCAGCGGCCTTTTCTCCGGCCGCGGACTCGGCCGCCGAGACCAGAAACAGCATCGGCAAAGCCTCTGCCAGCCCCGTTCGTGCGGCGCCGGGCGGGTCGGGCTGAAAACCGAACAACTGCTTGTGGTTGAGCATGATGCCGGTGACCGAGATCACGATTACCAGGGCCGCGGCCGAAACGCCGATCCAGAGGTGGATATGTGTCATCCAGCGGCTGAACGACCGGGTGAAGTTCGATGGGGTGGTCAAGCGAAGTGTCCAGGGGTTCAGGTATGCAGACGAACCATTATAGAGAAGGCCTGATACGAATCACGGCGGCGTTCGACATTGTGGCTTCTCGTCAAGGCTGTCGCCGCGGTTTCAGTCCTCGTCCAGTGCCTTGAACCGGTCGGCCAGCAAGTCGATCAGGCCGCGCACGGCCGGCAGCAGGCCGCGGCGCGATGGGAACACCGCGTGCACGATCTCGCGCGGCGGCGCCCAGTCCTCCAGCACCCTGACCAGTCGGCCGTCGGCCAGCTCATCGCGAATCATCATGATCGGAAGCTGGACGATGCCGACCCCGGCGGATGCGGCCATCCGAAGCGCGCTCATGCTGCGGGTGACCAGGCGGGGATGGTGCGTAACGCTCGCCTCGGAATCGTCCCGGCCGATCAGGTGCCACCTGTGCCGGTGCTGCGGGCGGCCCAGGGCCAGGCTGGGGAACGCCGACAGGTCGGCCGGTAGTGTTGGCGTGCCGTGTTCGGCCAGCAGGGCGGGGCAGGCGACCAGGCACTGGCCCCGGTCGGTGAGCACGCGCATCACCAGGTCGCTGTCTTCCAGCGGCGGCGGGCGCACGCGGATGGCGATGTCGAATTTCTCCTCGATCACGTCGACCCGCCGGTTGGTCGCGTCCAGGTGCAGCTCCACCTTCGGATTCGCGACCTGGTAGTCGGCCAGCATTTCCGCCACCCGGGCTTCGAGCAGTGCCACCGGGCAGCTGATGCGCACCACGCCGCAAGGCTCGGCGCGCATCGCGTCGATCGCGTCCTGGGCGGCTTCGGCCTGAACCAGCATGGCCTTGCAGTGGCTGTAGTAGATCCGGCCGATCTCGGTCACGGCCACATGCCGGGTCGAGCGGTTCAGCAGCCGGGCGCCCAGCTGCTCCTCGAGCGCGGCAACGCGCCGGCTCAGCTTGGACTTGGGCTCGCCCAGCGCTCGCCCGGCGGGGGCGAACCCGCCGTGGTCGACCACCTGGGCGAAGTAATAGAGATCGTTGAGGTCGCGCACCTTTCGTTCCACCATTCGTCGTTCCACCAATGGAACGGTGAGTACAAGTTCCGGCTACTACCGGACACGGCGTTGCTGAATCAGACTGTATCCGTGTCCAACCTACACGATTTGCAAGGAGATCGAAATGAAAAACGTTCTGGGTGTCTACGCACCGCCGCCGCGCCACTGGGTGGGCGACGGCTTTCCGGTACGCTCGCTGTTCACCTATAACAGCCACGGCCGGCACGTCAGCCCGTTCCTGCTGCTCGACCACGCCGGGCCGATGGAATTCGGCCCTGCCGAGCGCCCGCGCGGCGTGGGCGAGCATCCGCACCGCGGCTTCGAGACGGTCACCATTGTTTATTCAGGCGAGGTGGAGCATCGCGATTCCACAGGTGCGGGCGGCAAGATCGGCCCCGGCGACGTTCAGTGGATGACTGCGGGCAGCGGCATTCTCCACGACGAGTTCCATTCGAAGGCGTTCACCCGCACCGGCGGCACGATGGAGATGGTGCAGCTCTGGGTGAACCTGCCGGCCGAGCGCAAGATGACCGACCCGGGCTACCAGACCCTTGTCGCGGCCGACATTCCGGTCGTGGAGCTGCCGGACGACGCCGGCGCGCTGCGCGTGATCGCCGGCGAGTTTGCCGGAAATCGCGGACCGGCCAGGACGCATACGCCCATGCACGTCTGGGACCTGCATCTGAACCGCGACGGCGCGGCGCGGCTGGACCTGCCCGAGGGCTGGAACACGATGCTGGTGGTGCTGCGCGGCACGCTGCAGATCAACGATGCCGAAGTGGCCCGCGAGGGGCAGCTGGTGTTGCTGAGCGCGTCCGGCGAGGACGCGGTCGTCGAAGCGAACAACGACGCGATCGTGCTGGTGCTCTCGGGACAACCCATCGACGAGCCGATCGTCGGTCACGGCCCGTTCGTGATGAACACCCGCGAGCAGATCAGCCAGGCCATCCGCGACTTCAGCAGCGGGCGCTTCGGTCGCCTTTAGGGAAACTCTGAACAAGTCTACGCGGGCGCGACGGCGGCTTCTCCGACCGAAACGCGCTCCACGTAGACTTGTTTAGAGGTTCCTTAGCCGATCGGTATGCGACGCCGCAGCGCTGGACACCGGTGCTGCGGTCGTTGCATGATATTGCTCCATCGCGACTGAATCCGTTTCGAGGGAGCAGACCATGGCCACGACTGCAGACATCGCCGTCGGCAACGTCAACGGTGATCCGGCACCGGACGGAATCCGGGCCTTTCGCAATGCGCACTGCTGGCTGCTGATTCCGCTTTTCATCACGCTCCTGGGCTTCACGCCGTCGTATTTTCTCAAGCTGGGCGAGGCGACCTGGCAACAGCATCTCCACGGGCTTTCGGCAACGCTGTGGTTCGTGCTCCTGATCGTCCAGCCGTGGCTGGCAACCCACGGCCGGCTGGCACAGCACCGCGTGCTCGGCCCGATAGGCCTGCTGCTTGCCGGCATGGTCATCGCCTCGGCGCTGGGCGTCATTCCGGCGAATATCGAGAACGCACAGAACCCGGAACCTCCGCCGTTCTTTCCACCGGCGTTCTTCTACGGCATTTCCTTCGTCGACTTGATCATTGCTGTCGGCTTCACCGTTTCAGTGGTGATGGCCATGGTCAACGTCAAGCGGCCCCGTGACCATGCGTTTTGGATGATCTCGACGGCCCTGTGGGCGCTGAGCCCCGGACTGGTCCGGCTGCTGGCATTCGGGATGATTTTCACGGTGGGCGTCGAGGGTCTCAGCCTGATCGACTTCGTCTTCGTGGCCACGTTCCCGATCGTCGCCGCGATTGTCGTGCTGATGATAAGGATGCGGCGCGCGCACCCGGCGCTGCTGCTCGCCCTTGGCGGCAATCTGCTGGCGTTTCTCACCGCCTGGCTGGGCGACAATGAAACCTGGCGCGCCATCGCCAACGCGGTATTTCTATAATCGCTCAGTCGATTTCCCATCCGGGCCTGTGGGCCGACCTGATCCTGGTCGTCCATGCGCTGATCGTGTGTTTCGTGATCGGCGCGCAGGTGCTTATCCTGCTTGGCTGGTGGCGGGGCTGGGCGTGGGTCGGCAACGCCTGGTTCAGGTTGACGCACCTGGTCACTATACTCATCGTGATGCTGCAGGCCTGGCTGGGGCGGCTGTGCCCGCTGACCGTCTGGGAGCGAGAACTGCGGCGCGCGGCCGGGCAGGCGTTCCACGAACAGTCATTGATCGAGCACTGGGTGACGCGTTACCTGTATCTCGAGCTGCCGTGGTGGGTGTTCGTCCTCGGCTACACGCTGTTTGCCGCGCTGGTCGTGTGGACCTGGTGGCGGTTGCCGCCGCGGTGGTCGCGGAGAACCTGACACGAACGGTTCCCGCCGATGGTCTAATGATCGTCGTGCTGTTGATACGGGTACCGGTGTCCGAAGCGTCATGAAATTCTTCCGCAAATGGCTGATTCGCCTGGTCCTCGGCTGGGTGGTACTGACCGCGTTGCTGGTGGTGCCGCTGCGCTGGATCGATCCGCCGACCACTGCATTCATGCTTGGCGATCGGCTGCTGAACGATCGGCCCGTCGACCACCGCCCGGTCGCGCCCGAGCGCATCTCACGCCATCTTGCGCTGGCTGTCGTCGCATCCGAGGACCAGAACTTTCCGAATCACTGGGGATTCGACACGCGCGAAATCCGTCGCGCGCTCGAGGAATACCAGCAGAACGGGCAGTTGCGCGGCGCCAGCACCATCACCCAGCAGCTGGCCAAGAACCTTTACCTGTGGCCGGCGCAGAGCTGGATGCGCAAGGGAATCGAATCGTGGTTTACCGCCTGGCTGGAGCTTTGCCTGCCCAAGCGTCGGATCCTGGATATCTACCTCAACATCGTCGAGTTCGACGACGGCGTCTACGGCGCCGAAGCCGGGGCGCAGCACTACTTCGACACCAGTGCCGCGGCATTGACGCGGTCCCAGTCAGCGCTGCTTGCCGCCGTGCTTCCGGCGCCGAAGCGCTACAACGCCGCCGCGCCCGACGCCTACCTGCTCGAACGCCGGCAATGGATACTCGGCCAGATGCAGAACCTGGGAGAGGGATGGGTGCCCTGACGGATACCGACGAAACGGTCGTTCCCGTTGCCGCCTGGAGTTGCGGGTCAAGGACAAGTCTGCAGGTGCAGATAATCGCCCGGTTCGCCCGCGGATGGCATGAAGCGGTGCCGGATTGCGTTTAACCAGGAATCCAGACCAAAAAACCGAGGTTTCAAATGATCCGTCCAATCGATGTCCTGCGTCCCTTGCTCGCGCTGCTGTTCGTGGCGGCGCCGTTTCATGCCGCGGCCCAGAGCTGCGGCGATTTTCTCGGCGGCACCGTCGCGCTGAGCGGCGACCTGCACTGCACGTCGGGCTACACAGCGTTGGGCGTCGGTGCCAGCGGCACCACGATCAACCTCAACGGCCACACGCTTTCGGGCAGCCGCGCGCTGATCGGCATCGACGCGGTCGGCTACGACAATGTCACGATACGGGGGCCGGGCCGGATAACGGGTTTCTGGATCGGCGTGCGCGGCGGCAATACCCGGGCCCTGCGGGTGCGCAACGTGCGGTTCGAGAACCTGGCCAGCGGCATCAGCAACAACCACGGCAACGATGTAGTCATCGCCGACAATGAATTCATCAATATCGACGGCGTGGGCGTGAGCCTCCGGACGACACCCTTCAACAGCCGCCACGGCACGAACGGCGTGATCGTCGACAACTGGTTCGACGGCGGTATGACCGCCATCCAGCTTTGCGGCATGAATACCTACGGCCACACCGTGAGATACAACCGCATCACCAACCAGTCCTGGGTGGCGATCGAGCTGTCGGACGAAACCAGCAGAAACACTCTCTTCGGCAACGACGTCGACAACAGCTATGCCGGGCTTGCGCTGTTCAACGCGCGCGAAAACACTATTCGTAGCGAGCGCTACACCCACAGCACCCTGGGAATCTGGATGGTCAGCCAGCCGCCCGGGGCGTGCGTCAACTCGGGATCGATGGATGTGGTCAACAACCGCATGGAGGGCATGAGCCTGTTCAACCTCGACGTCGCCGCCATGCTCGGCGGTGCGGGTGCCGGCGGACTGGTATTGAAGAACCGGCTTAACCGCAGCAAGATCTACGATAACGATTACGGGCTGGTGCTGGAAAGCGACAGCTACGGCAACGTCGCTGTGCAGAACGCGATGTTCGGGACCACAACGCCCATCCAGGACACCGGCACCGCCAATACCACGACCCCGAACTGGTGCGATCCGCCGGGGTGTTGACTCGGGACACGCGGACGCGCGCAGCGCGACCCGAGCCTTCGAGAACCTTCCGCAGTCGCCGGTAAGTCTCGCCCTTTAAGGTTGAGCCCCCCGACTTGCAATCTGCAGAAACCCGGGTGTAGACTGAAAGCCAGTCACATGCAATACCCAGGCATGTGCTCTCGTTGGCATGAGAGGTAGGGGGTAGAAACTATGCACCAACTGACTTTTTCTGGATCGGCACTCATCGCCGCGCTTTTCCGTACAAGGCAAGGTGGCGCCTATGCGTTATGGACATCCGGAGCGCCGGCATGTTCGTAATCACGAACCGCCGAGTCGTCGACAGCGCAACCGGCCTCGACCAGTTCGGCAAGACACCCAACGAGAACGGCAACAACGAACTGCGCCTGGTGCAGGTCACCAAGCGAAAGAAGGGCTACTCGGTCAAGTTCCTCGACGATCAGCTCGACAAGGGCGAGGCACGAGCGCTGATCGAGGAATTCGAACTCGCCCTTGACCCGGACGAAACCCACTACGCCAGCCTTAAAGTCGCCTGCGAGACGGTTCGGCGTGCACGTGACAAGAAACGCCACATCCTGATTTTCGTGCACGGTTACAACAACGACATGCGCGACGTGATGAAAGCCGCGTTCGATCTTGAAGAGCGCTACGAGGTCGAAGTGCTTCCATTCTCCTGGCCGGCTAACGGCGGCGGGGTAGGGGGCAAGCTCAGCTACCTCGACGACAAGCGCGACGCCCGCGCGTCGGCGGGTGCGCTCGAGCGCTCGCTCAAGAAAGTCCACGAATACCTGATGCTCATCAGCGAATCGAGCCGCAACGCGCTGCGGGCGAAGGCTGCGGCAAAGTTCCCCGAGAACGCCGAGCGTCGGGATGCGCTGTACGCCGAACTGCTTCGCAAGGACTGCCCGTTCACCATCAACGGCCTGTTCCACAGCATGGGCAACTACCTCTACAAGCAGATGCTCAAGAGCACCATCAGCGAAGGCAACCAACTCATCTTCGACAACGTCGTCCTGTGCCAGGCCGACACCAACAACGCCGGTCATCCCAACTGGGTCGATACGATATCCCACAATCGGCGCGTGTTCATCACCATCAACGAAAACGATTTCGCATTGAGGTTGTCGAGGATCAAGCCCGGCGACGCCCAGCGCGCGCGTCTCGGCCACTACATCAAGCGACTGGACAGCCGGATCGCGCACTACATCAACCTGACCGATGCCTCCTGGGTGCAGGAATCCCACTCGCCGTTCGGCGAACCGGCAAAAAAGAACCAGAAGCTTCGGGAGTTCTTTCGGGCGGCGTTCACGGGTCAACCGGCGGAACTTCCTCTTCGCTTCCGGTCCGAGGGGAACTGGTACGAAATCCCGAGGTAGAGGCCGGTCGGGCTTGCGCCGGCAGACGGACCGAACCTCCGCGCTTGTCGAAGAAGTAAACTGACAGGGAGAGCCTCGGGAACCGAATCATGACCGTCAAGGAACGCATCGAACACTCCCGCACGCGGATCACCAAGCTGGTGTTCCCGCAGGACACCAACCCGATCGGCACGCTTTACGGCGGCACGGCGATGAAGTGGATGGACGAGGTGGCGTTCCTCACCGCTACCCGCTTCGCCCGGCGCCAGGTGGTGACGGTGTCCATGGACCGGGTGGACTTCAAGGTGCCGATCCCCAAGGGCAGCATCGTGGAACTGATCGGCGAGGTCACGCGCGTGGGCAACACCAGCGTGACCGTGACCGTGCAGATCCTGCGCGAGGATCCGCTGTCCGGCGGCCAGGAACTGGCCATCCAGGGCGAGCTCGTGATGGTCTCGGTCGACGAAAGCATGCGCCCGGTCAAGGTGATGCCGGGACCATGAATTGGGGTCGAAGGACGGGTGTCTCCCACGGGCCCCAACCGCATACCACCGGACGGTCCAGTGGGTGGGCGAAACCTTTCCCGGAGCTCGGTATCGTCTTCCCGATCTTGCTCATTCTGGCGCTCGTGCCGGGCTGTCAGCATCGCTCCGGGCCGGACGCCGGCGACGCGTTGCTGGGTTCCCGGGTGCTGGTGTTCGACGACGGCATGGACATGCGTGCCATCCAGGCCAGGCTCGACGCCTTGCACGAACGGCAGAAGCTCGACGAATTCAGCGACGAACGCTTTGCACTGCTGTTCAAGCCGGGCGAGTACGATCTGACCGTGACCGTGGACTATTACGTGCAGGCCGCCGGGCTGGGCCTGTTGCCGGGCGACGTTCGGATCAACGGCGCGGTGCAGTCGGTTTCCTCCACATCGAACAACAAGGTCACCACGATGTTCTGGCGCGGCGCGGAAAATTTCCACGTCGAGCCGGACGCGGACCCGATGCTGTGGGCGGTATCCCAGGCCGCGCCGTATCGGCGCATGCACGTGGCGGGCAACATCAATTTCGACAAGGGCGGCTGGGCCAGCGGCGGGGTGCTCGCCAATTCCGTCGTCGAAGGCCGGGCCGGATTGACCACCGGCCAGCAGTGGTTTACCCGCAACAGCGAGATCGGGCGCTGGGAAGGCGGCAACTGGAACCGGGTGTTCGTCGGCGTCGAGGGCGCGCCGCCGGACCAATGGCCGGACAAACCCACTACGGTCGTCGAGCACACGCCGGTGATTCGGGAGAAACCCTTCCTGACCTGGACCGAGACCGACGGTTATTCGGTATTCGTCCCGGCCTTGCGCCGCGACAGCCGGGGCGTGTCCTGGCGCGACGGGCCGGAGGCCGGCGCGCTAATCCCGATTGAGCGCTTTCATATCGCATACCCCAGTCATGACAATCGGGACGATGCCGAATCCATCAACCGTGCGCTGGCCGGCGGCAAGCACCTGTTGATCACCCCGGGTATTTATCACCTGGACAGCGCCATCGAGGTCACCCGGGCCGATACCGTAATGCTGGGCCTGGGCCTGCCGTCGCTGGTGCCCCGGACGGGCAAGCCGGCCATCGCCACCGCCGATGTCGGCGGGCTGAAAATCGCCGGCATCATGCTGGATGCCGGCCCCGAGCGCTCGCCGTCGCTGCTCCGCCTGGGTCCCGAGGGCTCGGGCGCGGATCATGCCGAAAACCCCAGCTCGCTGCACGACGTGTACTGTCGGGTCGGCGGGCCCCACGCCGGTCGCACCGAAGCGTGCATGGTCATCCACAGCAATGACGTGATCGGCGACCACCTCTGGCTCTGGC
>MDTG01410132.1_pt1 | contig 22448 bp, 24 predicted proteins | sample 811421 | NCBI WGS metagenome assembly MDTG01 (sample SAMN05326645, study PRJNA326480) | marine metagenome | isolation source: seawater | place: Pacific Ocean: South East | collected 2011
GTTTGAATAAGTTCTGCACTGACTTGCGGGCCGACAATCTCAACCCGACGCACGTCGAAATCGCTGCTTAATTCAGCGCGCACACGCCCGACTGCCGACAAATAATTACTAGCATCTGTTGCGCCTTCTCTTTCGGCAATACGAATAAGCACATCTGTCTCTTTGCCGAATTCCTGAATTTGCACTTCTCCCAAATCAAGCGCACCCAACCGACCGCGCAATTCGGCCAAATCAACTGCGCTTTCCGAGCTTGCTTCAATCAGCGTGCCGCCCCGAAAATCAATACCGAAATTAAGACCATTGGCGAGAAACACCATAATCGAGCCGACGACCAACACAGCAGACAGCGCCATAGCCACTGTGCGATAGCGGATAAAGCCAATCGAAGTATTTACCGAAACCAGTTTTAACGTTTTCATTTCAATCTCCCGCTATATCGGCAGGGCTTCCGGCTTGCCTTGACGGCGCAGCCATAGCGACACCAGCAAGCGGGTCAGCACAAAAGCGGTAAATACTGATGTCACAATGCCGATGGCCAGCGTGATGGCAAAGCCCCTAATCGGCCCTGAGCCAAGCTGGAACAAAATAATCGCAGCCAGCAATGTAGTGACATTGGCATCAAGAATGGTGCCCAATGCGCGGCTATAGCCCATATCAATGGCGATAATCGGATTTTTACCCGATGCCAATTCCTCACGTATGCGTTCAAATATCAGCACATTTGCGTCAACCGCCATACCGACCGTCAACACAATACCGGCAATACCCGGCAAGGTGAGTGTAGCTTGAAGGCCGGATAATACCGCCATAATCAACACTAAATTGGCAATCAATGCGACATTGGCGAACAGGCCGAAAAGGCTATAACTAATAATCATAAAGCCGATCACGGCGATGAAGCCAACAATCAGGGCGATGCGACCGGCTGCGACACTATCGGCCCCGAGGCCGGGGCCAACCGTGCGCTCTTCCAAAATGCTCATTGGCGCGGGCAATGCGCCGGCGCGCAACAAAATCGCCAAGTCATTGGCCTCTTCAACGCTGAAATTACCGGTAATACGGCCCGATCCGCCAAGAATAGCGGTCTGAATAATCGGCGCGGAAATGATTTTATCATCGAGCACAATGGCGAATGGCCGCCCGACATTGGCTTGCGTCACTTCACCAAATTTGCGCCCACCCAAAGCGTCGAAACGGAAATTAACTTCCGGCGCATTGGTTTGTGGGTCAAAGCCGACACTGGCATCAACCAAACGCTCACCGCTGACCATAGCGCGGCGGCGAATGACGTAAGGCACTTGCGGCTCAGTATCGGTGTAAACGAGACGACCTCCAGTCGGCGGCCGCTTGCCGTTCATCACATCATAACCGCTCACCGTCTGGTCAACGAGGTGAAAATTCATTTTCGCGGTTTGGCCTAGCAAGGCTTTCAGACGCTCAGGGTCATCCAAGCCGGGAACTTGCACCAAAATACGTTTCTCACCTTGCCGCTGAATGGTCGGCTCGGTCGTGCCAAGCTCGTCAACCCGACGACGAATAATTTCAATCGACTGCTGCACTGTGCGCGTATTGCGCGCGGCAATCGCGTCTTCAGTAACGAGCAATACAAACGTTCGCCCTTCCGTATTCTCAACCAATAAATCAGCGCGCTGCTCAAAACTGGTTAACACGCTGGAGGTGACGGATTGCGCCAAGCCTTGCAGCACTGACGCGGCTTTTTCCATATCGTCATTGTCGCGAATGGTAACGCTGACACCGCCATTAAGCCGTGACAGATTTGAATAGCCGACGCGCGCTCCACGCAAGGCAAGACGAATATCCGATGTTAAATCCTCCAGTCGCTCGCGCTGGACCGTGTCGGTATCGACAGAAAGCAGCAAATGCGAACCGCCCTGCAAGTCCAATCCCAAATTGAGTGTGCCGGACGGAATAATGCCCGGCAGCGATAAGCGGGTTTCTTCGCGCATGAAATTCGGAAAGGCAAAAAGCACGCCCAAAAGCAAAAGCAGAACAATGCCGGTGATTTTAAAATTGGAAAAATGCAACATGTGACGCCTGTGGCCTCAAATCAGTCGCTATTTTTGCCGCGGACACTAATAATCATGGATTTCACGACCTTCATGCGAGCATTGTCGGCGAAATCTACTTCCAATTCATCATCGCCGACTTTTGCTACTTTACCGACCAAGCCGCCTTGCGTAATCACCGTATCTCCGCGCGAAACGGCATTGACCATAGCTTCATGCTCGCGTTGGCGCTTTTGTTGCGGCCGTAAAATCATGAAGTAAATAATGGCAAAAACCATAATCAGCGGGAACAGCAGTTCAAACAGCGCATTTCCACCGGAAGTGGCTTGTGCATAGGCAGGTGTAATCAACATTTAATTCTCCGTATTGATGTGGCGGACTATACGCAAGAAGCGCCATCAGGCCAAGCGTTTAAGGGTTAAATTAGTGATTGCGGATTAACCGCGCGCGTACCTTTTCGCAATTCAAAATGCAATTGCGGACGCTCGACATTGCCGGTGCGTCCGACCTCAGCAACAACATCGCCCTGCTTGACCCTTGCGCCCGGTTTAACGAGGAATTTCGAAGTATGGGCATAGGCCGTTATCCAACCTTCTGAATGGCGGATTAAAAGAAGATTGCCATAACCACGCAACTCATTGCCGGTATAGACCACCACACCATTTTCGGCAGCCCGGATCGGAGCGCCCTCGCTCGCGGCAATATTAATGCCATCATTATGCAGGCCGCCATCTTTCGGCCCAAAACTGGAAATTATCGCGCCCTTTACCGGCACCAAAAACCGCCCCACGCGTTTTGGCGCTGGCGGGATTTTTTTCGGCGCAGCAGCAGCGCGACGCGGTTGATCGGCCTCGGGCGAAGTGACCTGCGCCTCAATCCTCAGCCCTGGAATTTGCAGTCGCTGTCCGACGCTGATCGTAAACGGCTTGCTCAAACCGTTGAGTTTGGCCAGCGTCGCCACATCGGTTTTGTGACTGCGTGAAATAGAATAAAGCGTATCTTTTTTTCTCACTTCATAAAATGCTTGCGTCGGCAAGCTAACGCGGGCGCCGGGCGACAAAACATAGGGTGGACGGGCATCATTACTTTCCAGTAGAGCGCGCAACGGCACTTTATGGGTTTGCGACAGGCTATAATAAGTGTCGCCCTTTTGCACAACAATTAGACCGTTGGCAGTTTTTTGGGTTGATGAGCGAGATTTGGCGTTCTGTTTTTGCTTCTGTGCTTCGGGACGACGATCCAGCGCTTCGCGCACACGCGACCAGATTTGCACAACGCGCCCCGGCTCACGCGGTTCAGATTCCGCTTTTTTCACAGTTTTGGGCTTTGCCGGTAATGGCCGTGGCGGCAAATCGCTCTCGCTGTCATACCAATTACCCGATTCACGCGGCCCGCAACCGACCAAGGCAATCGCGATGATTATGACAGCCAAGCCGCATGATTTGAGCTTTTCTTTGCATGCTTTTATCATTCAAAAATTGTTGCCAGTTCCGCTGCCATATCACTTTGTGTATGGTCCATTTGTAGCGGCGTCACAGCAATATGCCCCTGCACTATCGCCTCAATATCCGTGCCCCTCCCGGGCGTGTAAACCAAATCACCGTTTTCGTCCACAAGTCGATCGAAACTATACCAGAAATAGCTGCGCCCGCGCGGATCGGTGCGTTCTTCCAAACCGAGAATGCTGCGGTCGCGCTTTCCCTGTTTAACGACACGAATTTGCGGATTGTCGTTCACATCAATATGCGGAAAATTGACATTGATGAGTGTTTCCTTCGGCCAGTCCGCATTGAGCAGTTCCTCAATCAATGAAGGCGCATGCTTTTCGGCAATCTCAAAGCGCGGCGTCCATTCGCCGGGATTGCCGGTAAACAAAACCGCTTGCGACATGGCAATCGATTTAATGCCGAACACTGTGCCTTCTTTGGCTCCGGCCACTGTGCCGGAATAGCTCACATCTTCGGCTATATTTTGCCCGAAATTGACGCCTGACAGAACCAAATCAGGCGGGTGGTCGCGCAGCACATGGCGCGTTGCCACCATCACGCAATCGGTCGGTGTGCCCGTAACCGCATAGCGCTTCCGCTCAATTTCCATCACTCGCATCGGCTTTGACAGGCTTAGCGAATGGCTCGCACCGCTCATTTCTTCAGCCGGTGCGAACACCCACACATCATCTGAAAGCGTTTCGGCAATCTTCACCGCCGAGACCAAGCCGGGGGCATCAATGCCGTCATCATTGGTAACCAATATGCGTCCAACCAGCTTAGCCATTTGCTTCCTCTATGACTTCTAAGCCACCAATATAAGGCCGCAAAACTTCAGGAACACTAACTGTGCCGTCTTCGTTCACGTAGTTTTCCAACACCGCAACCAATGTGCGTCCAACAGCTAGGCCGGAGCCGTTCAGCGTATGCACAAAATGTGACTGTTTTTCGCCTTCATGGCGGTAACGCGCATTCATACGCCGACCCTGGAAATCGCCACAATAAGAGACGCTGGAAATTTCTCGATAGGCGTTTTGCCCGGGCAGCCATACTTCCAAATCATAGGTTTTGCGAGCGCCGAAGCCTATATCTCCTGTGCAGAGCTGCATCACCCGATAGGGCAATTTCAACCGTCTCAGCACTTCTTCGGCACATTGGGTTTTACGCTCGAGCTCCGCCTCACCGCCTTCAGCATCGACAATGCTGACCAGCTCAACTTTGGTGAATTGGTGTTGGCGTATCATACCACGTGTATCGCGTCCCGCCGCCCCTGCTTCTGAGCGGAAGCATTGCGTCAAGGCGGCAAAGCGCAAAGGCAGCTCTGCGGCATCGGTAATTTGTTCGCGCACCAAATTGGTTAGCGTCACTTCAGCCGTTGGCGTCAACCAATAGCCATTTTCAGTGCGGAACAAATCTTCAGCAAATTTCGGTAACTGGCCTGTGCCGTAAACTGCATCATCGCGCACCAAAACCGGCAAGGCGGTTTCGCGATAACCGAACTCATTAATGTGCAAATCAATCATGAAATTGCCGAGCGCTCGGTCAAGGCGGGCAAGCGTATCGCGCAAAACAACAAAACGCGAGCCGGATAAAGCGGCGGCGGCTTCAAAATCCATCATGCCGAGTGCTTCACCGATTTCAAAATGCTCAACCATGCCTTCGTGCGGTTTGCCATGGCGACGAATTTCGACGTTTGCATCTTCATTTTCACCTAGCGGCACATCATCAAGCGGCAAATTGGGAATGGCGGCCAAAGCTTCCGTCAATTCACCATTGGCCACACGCTCGGCTTCTTCAGCCTTTTGCAATTCTTCCTTCAGGCCCGCGACTTCATCCATCAAGCGTTGTGCCTCGGCTTCATCACCTTGACCTTTGGCTTGACCGATTTTCTTAGAAGCCTCATTGCGGCGCGTTTGCAAATCTTGCGCTTCAGCAATGGCCGCGCGGCGTTTATCGTCTAACACCAGCATGTCAGCCGCGCATGCCGACGCACCACGCTTGGCCAATCCGGCATCAAAAGCGTCAGGGTCTTTGCGTATGGCGTTAATATCATGCATGGGCGACTCGCTTGGCTCTTTTCATGTTCTGTATAAAGCGGCACGGGCGCAAAAGCCAGTCGCTCCGCCTTAATCAACCTCTTCATCACGAGCTTTTTGCATTGCCGCTACGCACCAAATAGAAATCTCATATAAAAGCAGCGTCGGCACAGCCAGCCCGATTTGACTGATAAGGTCAGGTGGCGTCAGCAAAGCGGCAACCCCAAAAACAGCGACGATGGCAAAACGCCGCTTTGCACGCAGACCGTCTGCCGTAACAAGGCCAATACGTCCGAGCAAGGTCAAAATTACCGGCAATTGGAAACACAGGCCGAAGGCCATCATCAATACCATTGTAAAAGATAAATATTCGCTGACCCGATTGACCATGCGCACATCTGCGCCGCCATTGCCGCCGCTCTGTTGCATAGACAGAAAAAACTCAAAGGCCATCGGCATGACGAGAAAAAACACCAATAATGCACCTAGCGCAAACAAAAGCGGCGAAGCAATAAGATAAGGTAAAAAGGCTTGCCGCTCGCTCTTGTAAAGGCCGGGCGCGATGAAGCGATAGAGCTGATAGGCAATAAAGGGAAAAGCCACAAAAAGACCGGCAAACATGGCCAGCTTAATCTGGGTAAAAAAGAACTCATGCGGTGCTGTGTAAATCAGCTGCAAATCGGTTTCGCCATTCGCCGCTTGTTCAAATGGCCAAAGCAAAAAGGCGAAAATATCCGCAGCGAAAAACATACACGCGCCGAAAGCCGCCACAAACCAGGCAATGCACCATAAAAGCCGCGTGCGCAATTCGACCAAATGGTCGAGCAAAGGCATTTCACTGCGCGCAAGATCCCCCGCTTGATTAGCCACGCTCACCATCCTCTTTATCTTTCTTGCCGTCGAACAAATCCGGTAGGTCGATATTCAAATCTTCGTCTGCCAGTTTTTTTAATTGTTCTTGCGCGTCAATCTCAGACGATATTTCAATCATCTGCCCGCGAAATTCGGTCGCAACATCGCGCATTTGGCGCGCATAACGACCTAATGCTCTTAAAAGATTGGGAAGTTCTCGCGGCCCCAGAACCAAAAGGGCAATCACGCCGAGAACAAGCATTTCGGTCCAGCCAATGTCAAACATCGGCGCGCTCCGTTATTTCTCGTCGTCCGATTTTTCGACCGATTCACCTTCGATGGTCTGTCCGCCGTCATTTTTAGCGGTGTTATCAGCCCCTTCACGCAGCCCCTGCCGGAAGCTGGTAATACCACGCGCAACATCGCCCATTAATGAAGAAATGCGACCGCGGCCAAACAGCAATATCAGCAATACGGCAACAACCAGAATTTGTACCCAGCTAATTCCCATAGGTAACCCCTTTGTCCTAATCCTTGAATAGCATGAGGCAGGCTTGCGGCACAAAGAATTTGTGTGTTCCTTCATCGGGCGTTTCCTCGCCCAATATCCGAGCTTCATAGCTATCACCGTTTTCTCCCTCAATGACACATAGCCAACCGGCGCCCATTGAGCGGCTATCGGCAATTTTGCCTTCAAAGCTGAAATCGCTATCACCGCCGCTCAAGGAAATATCGCTCGGGCGCACGCCGACCATACCATTTTCGGTTTTGAAGAAATTGACTGTGCCGAACATAGTCGCCACCTCCGCTTGCTTGGGTTGGCGGTAAACGGTTTCCGGCGTGTCCATCTGCAAGATTTTACCATCGGCCTGCACCGCAATACGGTCGGCCATGCGAAGCGCATCAGCCGCATCATGCGTGACCACCAAACCCGCCGCGCCCAACTGCTTCAAAAGCCTGAGCGTCAAATCGCGCATGCGATCGCGCAATTGCGGGTCAAGATTGGAAAACGGCTCATCCATTAGCACCAAATGCGGCGAAGGAGCCAATGCTCGTGCCAAAGCTGCCCGTTGCTGTTCGCCGCCCGACAGGCTGCTGGGAAATTTATCGGCAAAGCCGGTCAACCCTACCTCTTTCAACAATTCAAGGGCGCGGGTTTTTTGCTCATTCAGCGTCATGCCGCTCAAGCCGAAACAAATATTGTCGTAAACCGACAAATGAGGAAACAAGGCAAACTCTTGAAACAAAAATCCGATATGCCGGGTTTCCGGCGGCGCGACGCTGTCTGACGTGGAAACAATCTCGCCTCCCAGACTTATTGCGCCTTCATCGGGTTTCTCCATACCTGCCGCCAATCGCAAACAGGTTGTCTTGCCGCAGCCTGATGGCCCCAGCAGACAAACAATTTCCCCTTCGGCGATTGAGAAGCTTACATTATCAACCACGCGTTCGCCGCTATAGCTGAAGGAAACGCGATCAAAGCTCAGCGCCTCACTCATGGCGTAGCGCCATCCTCCGCAGCATTGTCGGTCACACCATCGGGCAAATCCATTTCCAACGGCTCCAACTCGCTGCCGTCATCGCCTTCAGCCAGCGGGTCTTCATCTGGATCGTTATCGGGGTCGGGCGCCGGCACTTCAAAGCCGGGCGGCAATCGGTCATCAAGCAGGCCAGCAGCTTTCAATTCTTCAAGCCCCGGCAAATCGGTCAAACTCTCTAACCCGAAATGCAACAGGAAATGATCTGAGGTGCCATAAGTCACCGGACGACCGGGCACACGGCGGCGACCGCGAATTTTAACCCATTCACTCTCCAGCAACACATCCAACGTGCCTTTGGAAATCGATACGCCACGAATACCTTCAATTTCTGCGCGGGTAACCGGCTGGTGATAGGCAATGATGGCCAATGTTTCGAGTGCCGCGCGCGACAGGCGACGCTGCTGCACAACATGCTTTTGAAGCGCATTCGCCATATCCGGTGCGGTGCGGAACACCCATTTATTGCCGGTCTTTTGGAGGTTAAAGCCCGCTCCACTATATTTTTCAGCGATTGCCGCCATAATCGCGGGTACATCGGCATTGGCGTTCAGCTTGTCGGCGATATTGGGCACATCAAGCGGCTCTTCAGCAGCAAACAAAATTGCCTCGACCGTACGAATATCCTCCGCCTCGACGGGGCGCAACTCTTCCTGGCTTTCGTCTTCACTCATGTCTCAATCCCCGTTTCTGCCGCTTTAGGGCGTGCGCGGCGAACCAAAAGGCTGTCGAAGTTCTTACCTTGATGCAATTCAACGCGGCCGTCGCGTGCATATTCCAAAAACGCGCTAAAGGAACTCGCCATCAAAGTGCGACGCTTTTGCGAGTCACGAATATCGCCGGCAATAAGGGCATCCATCACCTCCCAGTCATTAAGCTTACCAAGCAGGCGCTCAATCCGCATGCGGGCGCGCTCAATGCTCAGCACGTCCATTTTTGGCGGCGTCCATTTTTCGTAATAATTGCGCAGTCGTTGCGTAGAATAAGCGGCCAGCACATCATACAGGCTGGCATCATATTTGCTTTGCCGCTTGATGCGGATACCTTCAGGCATGCCATGAACATAAAAGTCACGCCCCAGTAAATCGCGGCCCATAAGCTGCGCCGAAGCATCGCGCATCGCCTCCAAGCATTTCAATCGGAAGACCAAACGCGCTGCCATTTCTTGGGTGTCGACGGTTTCTTCATCATGTGGCGGTGGTAGAATAAGGCGTGACTTCAAATAAGCCAGCCAAGAGGCCATCACCAAATAATCGGCCGCCAATTCAATTGTCAAATCCTGCGCTCTACGAATGAAATCGAGATATTGCTCGGCCAATGCCAGAATTGAAATTTGCTTTAAATCGACTTTTTGCGTGCGCGCCAAAGCCAGCAGAACATGAAGCGGCCCATCATAGCCCTCCAAGTGAACGGCCAAGCCATCATCATTTGATGGCTGATAGGCAATGCCTTCTTGAAAGCCGTCATTTTGCGCGGCATCAGTCTGGTTTTCTTCCATACCGCTTTATAGCGCGTTCTGCGATTCGGGGAAAATATCCGCCATCAGTTCTCCCCAGACTTTCCGCGCGCCTTTCGGCACATCACAGGTCAGCGTGGTCAGCGCTTCATTAACGCGCGCCAAGCGCGGCGCAGCATCGATTGACGGCTTTCGAGGCAATATGCCGGCAATGGCTTGCATTTCCGCCATATCACCATTGCAGTGCAGAACCACATCGCATCCAGCCTTCAGCGCACTGGTCGCCCGTGTGCCCATATCTCCGGCCAAAGCCGACATGGAAATATCGTCGCTCATCAGCAGGCCGTCAAAACCAATATGACCGCGAATGACATCGCGTATCACGGCTTTAGAACATGTGCTAACCGCCGCCTTATCAATCGCAGTGAACAGCAAATGACCTGTCATACCGAGAAGCGCGTCACTTAATTGCTTGAAAGGTTCGAAATCGCTCTGCCGCAGCGTGTCGTTATCGCTATCAATGCGTGGCAATTCGTGATGGCTGTCTACCGTGGCACGGCCATGCCCCGGCATATGCTTAACAACTGGCAATACCCCACCCATGTCGAACCCGTCCATCACGGCACGACCGAGTGTCACAACGCGCTCAACATCATCACCAAAGGCGCGATCACCGATTACATCCGCCATTTCAGGCCCCCGTAAATCCAGGCAAGGGGCACAATTAATCGAAATGCCCAGTTCGAACAAATCCAGCGCCAATAGAGCCGCGCCGAGACGCGCTGCCTCAATCGCTGCCGCTCTATCCTGTTCATACATCTCGCCATACAGCCCCATTGGTGGATAGGCAGAAACAAGCGGCGGCCGAAGCCGCGCCACGCGCCCACCCTCTTGGTCAATTAGTATCGGCAGATGCGAATTGCCCGACTTGTTGCGCAACTCATTGGTCAATGCACGCAGTTGCTCACGGCTTTCAATATTGCGGGCAAATAAGATGATGCCCCATGGGCACACAGCGTCAAAAAACGCTGCTTCTTCGTCGCTGAGGGTCGGACCTTGCAAACCAAATATGGCCGGTGAGAAATCTGTCATTAAGGTTGCTTGCGCACCAAGCAGTCTTGCCCGCGGCTTTTTAAATTGGTGCAAAAGGCTCTTGCTGCATTGCGGCTCTCAAAGCCGGGCACATTGACACGATAAAAAATACCCTTAACACCGAGATCAACGCGCAAAATCAGTGGATTGCGCTGCCCAAGTAAGTCGCTGTAATTGCCTTGCAGACCTGAATAAACGCCGCGCGCCAAAGCGCGAGAGCGCGATGCCGCCAATTGCACCATAAAGTCTTCTCTCTCACCCGAGCGGGTAATAACCGGAGCTGGCTTTGGTGTTGCTGTGGGCGTCGGAGTCGGAGCCGGCTTGGGTTCAGAGACAGCTCGCGGCGCGCGATTTAAATCAGGGCGCGGCGGTGATACCACAACATTGGGGACATCTTGCAGCACAGTTATGCTGTTTCCTGCCGGCAGCGTTTCATCTTCAGCAACCGATTTGGGAACCGATAAGGCTTGCTCAAACGGGTCGCCCGTGCGTGCAATCAAACTCTCAATCGTGCCAGTCGCATTATCAGCCGGTGAACTGGGCACAGCTTGCGGTGTTTCCGGTTCGACTACTCCGCGCATTACGCCATAAATATTTAAATCCTCCGGCTTGCTCGGCACGCCGCCCGGCACATTTCCCGGCGCAACCTTTATCGGCGCCTTTTCAGCCAAAACAACAGGCGGCAAGCTACGCTGCCCCTCTTCTAAGCCCTGCTGGAAAGCATAGAAATATGTACCACCAACGGCACCGCCCATGAGTATAAAAAACATGAATATGGCGCGCAGCGTGGGCAAATTCACACTTGATGAACGCGAATAAATTTCTCCGCTTGGCGACGGATGCGCAATGCGCAAATCAACATCGCTATCAAGAAACTCTTTTTCAAAATCACCCGGGTTGTTATAAGACATGTGTTCTTCCGCGTTTTCCATGAGGCGGACTTTAGTCCGCTGCTGATAGACTAACGCAATTCGTCTTGCGGTGTCACGCCGATAACGTTAAAACCTGAGCGCAAAGTAAGCGCAGTAGCTCGAATGAGCGCCAGCCGTGCCATGCTGCCCGCTAAATCTTCTTCTTGAATAAACCGCAAATCGAGTTCTTCCTTGCCGAGATTCCAAAGCCCGTGGAATGCTGCCGCCAAATCCATCAGGTAAAAGGCAACGCGATGCGGTTCGCGCGCTTTCGCTGCCGCGCCTAACATGCGCGGATAAGAACTAAGCAAACGAACCAGCGCCAACTCGGCCTCATTTTCGAGCACATCTAACGGCACGGCAGCTAAATCCGCATCGTCAACCTGCCAGCCCAAGTCACGGGCATTTTTCATCACGGAAAAAATGCGGGCATGAGCATATTGCACATAGAACAGCGGGTTGTCGCGGCTTTTGTCTTTCACCAAATCAAAATCAAAATCAAGCGGCGCATCACTTTTGCGGGTCAACATCATAAAGCGCGTCGCATCTCTGCCGACTTCATCGACCACTTCGCGCAAAGTGATAAAGCTACCTGCCCGTTTCGACATTTTTACCGGCTCGCCGCCGCGCATCAGTTTGACCAGATTGCATATTTTTACTTCAAGTTGGGCCTCGCCATCGGTAATGGCGCTTACCGCCGACTGCATGCGTTTGATATAACCAATGTGGTCGGCGCCCCAAACGTCAATCATTTGCGCATAGCCGCGCTGATATTTATCAAAATGATAGGCAATATCCGGCGCAAAATACGTCCAACTGCCGTCAGATTTCTTTAATGCGCGGTCGCTGTCATCGCCAAATTCGGTGGATTTGAACAATGTTTGCGGGCTTGGCTCCCAATCAGGCGGCGGCTCTTTGCCCTTTGGTGGCTCTAAAACCCCTTGATAAATCAGATCTTTAGAGATCAGTTCATCAAGTGCTTTATCAACCGATGCATCATCATGCAGCGCTTGCTCCGAAAGGAAAAAATCATGCACCACACCGAGCGCCTCTAAATCTTCGCGGATCATATCCATCATCATCGGCAGAGCGACAGATTTTGCCACGGTAAGCGCTTCGGCTTCTTCTTTCGGCACATCCATCGAGGCCAGCTTTTTGCCCACCGGCACCAGATAATCACCGGGATAAAGTCCGTCAGGAATCTCGCCTATGTTCTCGCCTTTTGCTTCTCGCATGCGTAACAGAGCCGATTGCGCCAGCACATCAACCTGCGCGCCTGCATCATTAATATAATATTCACGCGCGACATCGCCGCCAGTTTTTTCAAGCAAACGCGCCAGCACGTCACCGACCACGGCGCCGCGCGCATGCCCAACATGCATCGGTCCGGTGGGATTGGCTGAGACATACTCAACATTGCCCTTATCGCCGCTTTTACCATCGCCATAGGCCTCGCCGCTGTGCAAGATATGCGGCACAAGCCGATGCCATGCTGCCTTATCTAGTTGCAAATTGACAAAACCCGGTCCGGCAATTTCTGCCACTTCGATCAAATCCGATTTAAGCACTTCTTCGACCAGCAATTCGGCCAAATCGCGCGGCTTCATCTGTGCCGCTTTAGCCAACACCATGGCCGCATTGGTCGCCATATCACCATGTGATGCGTCGCGTGGCGGCTCTACCGTCAAGCGCGTCATATCCAAGCCGTCTGCCAGCTTGCCCTGCCCCTGCAAAGCGGATAGCGCAGAGCGGATTTCAATTTCCATTTCAGCGAAAAGATCCATGCGCGTCTTCTAAATCATCGTGTCGGAAATGTCGAACAAGCGGCGGTGCTCTTCCATTGCGAAGCGGTCAGTCATACCGGCCATATAATCGCAGATAATCCGTGCCTTCAGGGTTTCATCGCCGTCCAGTGCCGCCCCGCGCCACTCCTCAGGCAGCACTTCCGGCTCAGCCAGATACAAATCAAACAAATCGCGCATAATGCGTTGCGCCTTGCTCATCGAGCCATTAACCGTGTGATGGCGATAAACGCGGTCATACAGAAAGCTCTTTATTTCGCGGTGTTTGACTTCCATCTCCGGCGAAAACACCGCTAGCGCGCGGCCCAGCTGGCGCACATCATCCGCTGTTTCTAGCTTGTCTTTCTCCAGCCCGTCGCGCACCTCGCCGACCAAATCGGCAATCATTGCGGAAATCATCTCGCGCACCAATTCATGGCGAACCAGCTTTTCGTCAATCTTGCCATGGGTATTATCAATTTCAGTGAGGATATCGCCGGTCAGCGGAAGCTGGCGTAAATCATCGAGCGTAATCAGCCCGGCGCGGATGCTGTCATCAATATCATGATTATTATAGGCAATATCATCAGACAGCGCAGCCACTTGCGCCTCCAGTGACGGCCAGCTTTCAAGCTGCAAATCCTGCGTCGCTGCGTGCTCTCTGAGCGCAAACGGTAAATCATTAATGCTCTCGCCCTTGCCGAGCAGCGGGCCGTTATGTTTGACCAGCCCCTCCAAAGTCTCCCATGTCATATTCAGCCCATCAAATTGGATGTAGCGCTTCTCCAATTTGGTGACGATGCGGAGGGTCTGCGCGTTGTGGTCAAAACCGCCAAAAGGCTGCATGGCTGCGTCCAACGCATCTTCACCGGCATGGCCGAAAGCGGTATGGCCGAGATCGTGCGCCAATGACAAGGTTTCGGTCAGTTCTTCATCCAGCCCCAATTCGCGCGCAACAGAACGGCCGATTTGCGCGACCTCCAATGAATGCGTCAAGCGCGTGCGGTAATAGTCACCGACATGGGCAACAAAAACCTGTGTTTTATGCTTCAGCCGACGAAATGCGCCGCAATGCAAAATGCGATCACGGTCGCGCTGATAGGGCGTGCGGGTTTTGCTTTCCGGCTCATTATGCTGCCGCCCGCGCGAGGCATCGGGATGGCAAGCATACGGCGCGTGATAGACGGCGTAGGTCATGCTTCATATGTAGGCCGCTTTGAGGCGCGAGGGAAGCCTAGCTATCAAGAAAAGCGAAAATGCGCTTTTCCAATTCACCGGTCGAAAGACGCGGGAAGAAGTCTAACTCCAATGAGTTAATTGGAAGCTTATAAGTTCAACCGGAACATCACCATATCGCGCGCCAGCAAGCCGTTTTCGATAATCGGCTCGGGATAGTTCAAGAAATAATCGCGCAAAATGCCGTCTTGCTTGAAGCCCAGCTTTTCATAAAGCCGTATCTGGTCGCGGCTCGTCGTCGCTGTGCCGATTTCAACAAAACCAGCACCGCGATCACGCGCCAAATCAATTACCCGCTGAATAAGCGCGCTGGCCATGCCGTGCCGCCGCATCATCACCGTGGTGGCTATATTCTTGATTTCAAAACCGCCCTCAATCGGCACGATAACGCATATGGCATAAGGCTCTTTCGGTTCGCCAATAATGAAGACCTCTGCCTCACCATGTTGCGGCGGCGTATAGGCCAGCACCGCGTCAAAATGTGAATCAGCGTCCAGCAACAAATCCCAATGCGCGCGCGTCAATTCACCCTGATATTCGGTCACATCCATAATCAACAACTTATCTTGAATCGTTTCGTGAACCGCCCTATTTTCAACCTATGCATCAGTTCGCCATTACCGAAAGCGCAGCCGTGCAAATCAGCAAAATTCTCGCTCAAGAAGCGGCAGGAAGCTGCTTGCGTGTAGCCGTGCAAGGCGGTGGCTGCTCCGGCTTTTCCTATGTGTTTTCAATCGATAGTGACAAAGCCGATGACGACCTAACTTTTGAGCGCGACGGCGTGACCGTACTGGTCGATGAAATGTCGATACAATATATGGAAGGCAGCGAGATTGACTGGGTCGATGATATGATTGGTGCCAGCTTTCAGATTAAAAACCCCAATGCCACTGCCTCATGCGGCTGCGGTACCAGTTTCGACATATAAATCATGAAACTTGCCAGTTGGAACGTGAACTCGATCAAAGCGCGTCTGCCCAATGTGCTGCGCTGGATGGAAGAAGTGCAACCCGATGTGGTTGGTTTGCAAGAATTGAAGTGCGTTGATGAGGCTTTCCCGCGCGCCGAGATAGAGGCGCTTGGCTATAATGTCGAGACGCTTGGTCAGAAAACCTATAATGGCGTGGCGCTGCTGTCGAAACTGCCCTTGGAAGATGTGACGCGCGGCTTGCCTGATTTCAAAGATGAGCAATCGCGTTATATCGAGGCCGTTGTTTCGACCGATAAGGGCGCGCTGCGCGTTACCTCGATTTATCTGCCAAATGGCAATCCGACCGGCGATGAGGGACAGCACGAAAAATATATCTATAAGCTGAACTGGATGGCCGCGCTGGAGAAGCACGCGCAGACACTGCTCGGCTATGAGGAGGCTTTTGCCCTTTCCGGCGATTTCAATGTTATTCCGGCACCGGAAGATTGTTACAGCCCGACCGCATGGGAAGGCGACGCGCTATATCGGGCCGAAACCCATGCTGCGTTTCGGCGCATCGTCAATCTGGGTCTGACCGAGGCAGTGGCTTCATCAGCACAAACCGGCGAAGACACTTATACATTCTGGGACTACCAAGCGGGTGCATGGCCAAAAAATAACGGCATTCGCATTGATCATCATCTGCTTTCGCCGCTGGCGGCAGATAGGTTAAACGGTTTCGACATTCACCGCCACACACGCGATTGGGAAAAACCCTCTGACCATGTGCCGGTAGTGATTGAGCTGGACGTTTAGTGGAAACCATCCTGCTTTTTACTGCCGGGCTGGTCGGCGGCACGATGAACGCGCTGGCCGGTGGCGGTAGCGGCATTACTTTCGCCGCACTGGTTTTTACAGGCATGCCGCCGATTGTCGCCAATGCCACCAACACCTTCGCTGCTACATTCGGCTATATCACGGGCGTGATTGGCTATCGCAAACATATGCAGGGTTATTGGTCCGACCTGATTTGGCAAATGCCGTTAGCCTTTGTCGGCGGACTGATTGGCGGCCGGGCATTGCTGCAAACCGACCCACAGCTTTTTGCTGCCGCGGTGCCGTGGTTGCTTTTACTAGCAACGCTATTGTTTATGGCCGGGCCTCAATTGGAACGCGCCGCCGCACAGCTGGGTAGGAAACGGATAAAAGCCATCGGTGCTTTCGCGATTTTCCTCACCTGTATTTATGGCGGTTATTTTCAGGGCGGTTTCGGCATTCTCACCCTCGCCGCTTTGTCGCTGGGCGGCTATACCGCCGTGCGCGCCATGAACGGCATGAAGCTGCTTTTCGCGACCGTTTCATCGCTGGCAGCAATTTTCCTATTTGCCGCTGAGGGCAAAATTGACTGGCTCGGTGGCCTAGCCGCCTTGCTCGGCATCGGCATTGGCAGCTATGGCGCGGCGCGGCTGACCGATTATGTTTCTGATGTCAGCGTCAAACGCACCAGCCTTGCCGTTTGCTGGTTGGTCACGGCCTATGCGTTTTATTCGACTTGCGACTAGCCCAATCTAGCCAGCGCAGATTGCAGCTTATCACGGCGCGCTTCTTCTTCGGCGAGGCGCGCTTTGTTGTCTTCAATCACCGCTTCCGGTGCTTTATCCAAAAAGCCCTGATTGCCCAGTTTGCCACAGATTTTCTCAATCTCGCTTTCGACCTTACTGATGTCTTTTGCCAGGCGCGCCCTCTCGGCAGCGACATCAATAACATCGGCCAAGGGCAGCGCGAATGTCGCCCCACCCAGAACGGTTTGCACCGCGCCTTCCGGCACGGCATCGGCTTCAGAAATCTCGGCCAAACGCGCCAGACGCTTCAGCACGACATCGGTTTCGCTCAAGCGTTTTTGCGTCGCAGCGTCAGCCCCTACCACAACAAGAGGCACTTGCGCACCGGCCGGCACATTCATTTCTGAACGCACCGAGCGGATTTCACCGATTGCCTCAATCAGCCACCTTACCTCGGTATCCGCCGCTTTATTGATGAGGCTTTCGGGCAAGTTTGGCCAGACATCCAGCATCAAATGATTGTCGCGCTGTGCGGTTTTCGCCCATACTTCTTCGGTGACGAAGGGCATAAACGGATGCAGCAAGCGCAGCGCTTGGTCCATCCCCCATTTCGTGGCGGCTCGTACCTCGGATTTCACAGCAGCATCGTGACCTTGCAAGGCAGGCTTGGCCAGTTCGACATACCAGTCGCAAAAGCCGTTCCAGATAAACTGATAAACGCCGTTCGACGCATCGTTAAAGCGATAGGCTTCCAATGCGGTGGTGACGGCGCTTTGCGCGCGCACCACCTCGCCGACCAGCCATTGTGTGAGCGGCAGTGTGGCGTTGACGGGGTCGAACTCCCCCGCTTTGAAACAATTATTCATCTCGCAAAAGCGTGCCGCATTCCAAAGCTTGGTGGCGAAATTGCGGTAGCCTTCGACGCGGCTTTCAGCCAGCTTGATGTCGCGCCCCATCGCCGCCATGGCCGACAGAGTAAAGCGCAACGCATCGGCGCCGTATTTGTCCATAATCTCCAGCGGGTCAACCACATTGCCCTTCGACTTGGACATTTTCTGACCCTTTTCGTCACGCACCAGTGCATGCACATAGACGGTGTGGAACGGCACTTCATCTTTGAAATGCAGACCACTCATCATCATGCGAGCGACCCAGAAAAAGATGATGTCAAAGCCGGTAACCAGCACATCGGTTTTATAATGGCGGGCCAATTCCGGCGTTTCATCGGGCCAGCCCAAAGTCGAGAACGGCCACAGCGCAGAAGAAAACCAAGTATCGAGCACATCTTCATCGCGCGTCAGGGCAACGCCCTCGCCCGCTTTCGCTTGCGCGGCCTCTTCGCTTTCCGCCACAAACACATTGCCATCTTCATCATACCAAGCGGGGATTTGATGCCCCCACCAGAGCTGGCGTGAAATGCACCAGGGCTGGATATTGTTCATCCATTCGAAATAGGTTTTGCCCCAATTGGGCGGCACGAATTTAGTTTCGCCCAATTTCACTGCTTCAATGGCAGGCTTGGCGATGGTCTCGGCATCGACATACCATTGGTCGGTCAGCCAAGGCTCAATCACCCGATTGGAGCGGTCGCCATATGGCACCATATGCGTATCCGGCTCGATCTTATCGACCAGCCCCAGCCCATTCAATGTCGCGACAATTTTTTTGCGCGCCTCATAGCGGTCAAGGCCATGCCACTCATCTTTACCGTCCATTGTGTCGAAAGCTTCATCAGACAATTCAATGGCGGCGTGACGGTCGAGCATATTTATCGCGGCGAGGCTGCAACGCTTGCCGACTTCAAAGTCATTAAAGTCATGCGCCGGTGTAATCTTCACTGCGCCTGAGCCTTTTTCAGGGTCGGCATATTCATCGGCGACAATCGGGATAAGACGCCCGACAATCGGCAGCACAACATTCTTGCCAATAAGGTCTTTATAACGCTCATCGTCAGGATGCACGGCAACGCCGGCATCACCCAACATGGTCTCCGGTCGAGTGGTGGCGACGGTGATATGCCCACTGCCATCCTCAAGCGGATAATTGAAATGCCAGAGATGCGAATTGGTTTCGCGCTGCTCAACTTCAAGGTCGGAAATCGCGGTCAACAGGCCCGGGTCCCAATTAACGAGCCGTTTGTCTTTGTAAATCAGCCCCTGCTCATAAAGCGTCACGAAAACCTTGAGCACCGCTTTGGACAGCCCCTCATCCATAGTGAAGCGCTCGCGGCTCCAATCACAGCTTGCCCCCAAACGACGCAGCTGGCGGGTGATGGCCGAACCGCTTTCCTCTTTCCATTGCCAGACGCGTTCCAGAAATTTCTCGCGCCCCATTTCGCGGCGGTTTTCATTGCCCTGCTCGGCCAATTGCCGTTCGACGACCATTTGCGTCGCAATACCGGCATGGTCGGTGCCTGGCTGCCAAAGCACATCGCGCCCGCGCATCCGTTCAAATCGACATAATATATCTTGCAGCGTATTGTTAAGCGCATGCCCCATATGCAGGCTGCCCGTGACATTGGGCGGCGGAATGACGATGGTGTATGGCTCGGCCTCGGGCACACGCCCTGCTTTAAAACAGCCCTCGCTTTCCCACGCCTCGTAAAGGCGGGTTTCGATTGCCGTCGGGTCAAAAGTTTTATCGAGCTTACTATTGTTGGTCATTGTCAATCACGTGCTTTACCTGCTCGTGAGTTACACCAAGCCGATGCTTACATCAAGTCGGCTACTCTTGCTTATCTTCGCATCGCGCGACCGCCATCTGCACCAGCCCCTGAATTTCTTCGCTAATCAGCCGCTCAACCAGTGGCGGTAAATTACGACCCAGCCAATCTTGCAAAAGCGGGGCAAGCTTCTCCAACATCAATGCCTCAAGAACTGTCGGTGGCTTTTCCCTACCGCCGGTCAGGCGGTCAGGTGCCGCAAAAATGCATTCCCGCGCTTTTTTTCAGAATGTTCCCTTACCAGCTTCACCCGTTAGAATTTCCTCATCGGCTGACATAATGCGTCGAATGGCGTCAATGATTTCGCTAGTATTATCACCCACAGCGAGTGTCGCCTGGTCCATAATCGTTTCCGTTGTCAAAAACGCCAACAGCCCGATAGGCACACAACTCAAATCAGTTTCTAGAAATATCCGCCGCTTCAATACGCAAGCGCTTCGCCGTCAACCGCCCTGTTGTCGCCAGCAGATTATAGGCCGCGACATATTGATTGCGCTCGGCCTGCACAAGGGCAACGCGCGCGTCGAGCAAAAGTTGCTCGGCATTCAGAACATCAAGATTGGTGCGTGTTCCGAGCGTGTTTTCTTGCCGCACACCTTCAAGGGCTAATTCGGAAGCCGTAATTTGTTCTTGCGTCGCATCAATAGCCGATTTGGTGGCTTGCATATTGTTCCAAGCAACAATCACCTCACGCTCGACCGTATTTGAGGCCACATGCACATTTTGCTTCAGCGCATTACTGAAATCTCGCGAGGCCGAAATGGCGATGGATTTACCGCCGAGAAAAATCGGCACCGTCAAATTCATTTGCACTGAGGTGACTTCGCTTTCCATTCCTTTGGAAAGCAAAGACGGGTCTTCCGTTTTGCTGTACCGACCGGTCAAATTAATTTGCGGCAGCACACTTCCGACCGTGCTGTAGCTCGTATATCTGCCACTTTTTGACATTTCCTGCGCGTTTTTCAAATCAGGGTTTTCACGTCGTGCCGTTTGGATGGCTTTTTCGAGCGAACGCGGCAACCGCGGCAGTTTGACCGGATTTTCCAATGCGGCCGGTGGAATGCCCACAACTTCGCGATAGACGGCTTCAGCTCCGCGCAAGGCAGCTTCGGCGCCTAATTTGGCCGATTTTGCCCCTGCCGCGGCGGCACGTGATTGCGCCACATCTGTGCGAGTTACGACGCCGACAGAAAAACGGTCTTGCACCGCCTCCAGCTGTTTCTCCAGCACATTAAGGTTTTTCTCGCGCAATTCCAAAACTGAACGCGCCTCAATCACATCAAGATGCGCCGCCACAGCGCCGAGGAAGATTTGCTGCTCAGTGCTGACCAATTTGGCTTGTTCGGCTTTCACTTCGGCGCGCTTGCTTCTAAAAGCATTTAAATTCTTGCCGCTAGTGAAAAGCTGTTGCGTCACCTGCAGGCCATAGCTGTCCGTATTCAACTCACCATTGACAGAGTTCAGCCCGTCTTCGCCGGTTCTGTAGTTCTCCGTTTCCGTATCGCTTTGTGTCTCAGTAACGAAGGCGGTAACTTGCGGTAGCATGTCGGATAGCGTGACGAATTGCTCTTTATAGCGCGCATCATAAGTAGATGCCGCTGCCGCCAAGGCGGGATTCCGTGCCAAAGTCTGCGATAAAGTCTCTTCCAATGAAACAGCAAAAGCGGCACCGGCTGAGGCCAAAAAAAGCGATAGGCTCGCCAATATTGTTGTTATTGTTTTCATAAACTCATCCCGCCTGCTTCTAAAAAGCTTATCAAGCCGTGCCTAAAACTTAAACGCAGGCACCGGGTCGAAAACCGCCAAGTCCGGTGCTGCATTATCAAACGCCACTTGCTTCGATAATCTGTCACCGATACGGCGGTAGATATGCGCTTTTTCCGTTCCGTCAACCTTTTGCACGCAGACAAGTCGACCGTTTTGGGTTAATTGTTCAAGCAACGTGGTCGGTGTTTCGGCCAAGCAACCATTGACGAAAATCACGTCAAAAGGCCCCTGTTTGGGCTGCCCTTCCGGCAAAGCCCCGGCGACGGCAACAGCATTGTCAATGCCCAAATCCTGCCAAATTGCTCCCGCTTTTTCGTTGAAAGCCTCATCATCTTCCAACGCGATAACGGTGGAGGCCAACCCGGCAAGCACGGCCGCCGAATAGCCCGTGCCGCCCGCGATATCCAACACCACATCATTGGCTTGTATATCAGCCAATTCAATCAAAAGAGCCAAAGCGGTCGGGGTAAGCATGGTGCGGCTTGCTTCACCGGCTGCGCATTGCAGTTGCAAATCGGCATAAGCCAAATCGCGCGATGTGCCGCTAATAAAGGCTTCTCGCGGTACACTGCTCATTTGTTTGGTCACGCGATAATTGCGAATACCGCCAGGCTTTAACTGGCATTCAACCATATTGAAACGGTTTTCTACCGTTGAGACTTCATTCATTTGAATAGCGGCCATGTTTTTTCCTGTAGCGGCGATGAGCCTGCCTTTATATACGGCGCGACGCCTTTTTTGACAATAAAAACAGGTTGCGCTGACAGTCAGGACATTTATAAACGGGCGACCACAGCGATTGTTTCTACAATCGGCATCGGCCACGTGGCGGAGTGGTGACGCAGCGGCCTGCAAAGCCGTGTACCCCGGTTCGATTCCGGGCGTGGCCTCCAAACTTTTAAAGTCTGGCGGTTTTTCATCTTGGCGCGCGCGGCAAGCTCTGTTATATCGGCAGTCTCGTTAGAGTTAATCCTCGGTAGCTCAGTGGTAGAGCAGTTGGCTGTTAACCAATTGGTCGCTGGTTCGAATCCGGCCCGAGGAGCCACTCTTTTCCCTTCCGCACACTGGCAA
>MDTG01341760.1_pt1 | contig 22447 bp, 24 predicted proteins | sample 811421 | NCBI WGS metagenome assembly MDTG01 (sample SAMN05326645, study PRJNA326480) | marine metagenome | isolation source: seawater | place: Pacific Ocean: South East | collected 2011
ATTAAAACTAAAACACATATAACAGCGACAGTTCCCCACAGAACAAATTTAGTGAAATTGTTCCAAGTATTTTTATGGTTCTCATTATCCATAAAAATTACTTTTGCCTTGCTTTAAACTTTGGATTAGTTTTATTTATGACGTAAACTCTTCCCCTTCTTCTAACAAGTTTAGAATTTAAGTCTCTTTTTTTGATTGATTTAAGTGAACTTTTAATTTTCATAATTTTTACCTGATATAAACGATGTTATGTAATCTTTCAAATTTATTTTTCCATATCTTTGTATAATATGATTTCCTTCTGAAATTTTAGTTAGTGCTGAGGAAAATCTCTCACCTTTTCTCGCTTTAAGCATAATAATTTTACTCTTAAACAATTTAGCAACACTTAATATAGAATAAGATTTTTTATTCGAAATGCAATAATGAGCACATTTGTTTTTTTTCCAAGCTTCATAACACACTTTGACAGTATCAGATATATGAGTAAATCTTCTTGTTTGACTTCCTGGCTTTACAACTGTTAGGGGTTTTTTATCTAAAAATTTTTGCTCAAATATACCTATTACAGTAGCCATGTCACCCTTTTTGATTTGTCTGGGTCCATAAACATTATAAAAGTATATAATTTCAAATTTAAAATTAAACCATTTTTTAAAATTTTCTAATAGTTCAAGGTTTTTTGATTTTGTAAAAGCATAAGGTGAAAGATTCGCATCATTACCTTTGTTTCCTAAGCTAGCTGATGTTGCAGAATAAATTAATTTAATTTTGTTTTCCAAACAAAATTTAAATACTTTGTGAGACCCAAGTGTATTAGAATCTAAGCATTGGTCAAATTTTAAAAAGCTTTGATAAATTCTTGAAAATTCTCCAAAATGAAAAATTGTTAAAATGTTTTTTTTATACTTTTTTAAAGCAAAATGAATATTTCTTGTTTTGCCTCTTATATATTTAACCCTTTTTGATTTAACATGATTTTTTGTTAATCCAGATGAATAGTCATCTAATGAAATAATTTTATAATTTGTTTTTCTTATCAAGTACTCAATTAAATTTGAGCCAATAAAGCCTGCTCCACCTGTTACGACTATAATCTTGTTCATTTATTAATAATTTTTATGTTTTTTTTCCCATGCTATTGAGCTTTTAATTATTTTATAAAGCGAATTATATTTTGGTTTCCATTTAAAGAATTTATTAAATTTATTTACGTTAGCAATTAATTTTGCTATGTCTCCTTTTCTTCTTGGTCCAAATTTAAATTTAATTTGTTTTTTTGAAATTTTATTAGCCTGCTTCATTACTTGCAACACAGAAAAGCCCCTACCATAACCACAATTAAAAATTTGAGAAGATCCACCATTTAGAAGATATTTTGAAACCACAAGATGAATTTCAGCTAAGTCGGAAACGTGAATATAATCTCTTATAGTTGTTCCATCTTTTGTATTGTAATCTGATCCATTAATAATTAATTGTTTTTTCTTTCCTGTCACAACTTCAGAAATTATTTTTATAAGGTGAGTTGAATATTTGGATATTAAACCAGATTTTAGTTTTTTATCTGCACCTGCTACATTAAAATATCTTAATATAACAAATTTTATTTTTTTAATTTTTGATTTTTTAATAAGAAAATTTTCCACCATTAGTTTACTTTTTGCATATGGATTAATGGGTTTTAATTTGTTATTTTCTAAGACTTTGTTTTTTTTTATATTTCCATAAACAGATGCTGTTGATGAAAAAACAAATTTTTTTATACCATTTTTAATACAAGTATTAAAAAAAACTTTAGACCTTTTAAAATTATAATCATAATATTTTTTTGGTTTTTTAACAGACTCATCTACTCTTATGAGGCCAGCAAAATGTAAGACTAAATCAAATTTTTTTTTTTTTAAAAGATTATTAATTTTTTTTTGGTTTTTCAAATCACACTTAACAAAATCTGCTTTGTTGTTAATTAATTTTTTATTACCTGTTATTAAACTATCAATAATTGTTACCGCATAACCTTTGCTAATCAGAAGATTTGTAACATTACTACCAATATAGCCAGCACCACCTGTTAACAAAATATTTATTTTGCTCATAATTTTAAATTAACTAAATAATGATAATTTTAAATAGAATTAATAATTTAATTGGATAAATTAGCCTGGCAACGACCTACTCTTCCATATCTTAAGACAAAGTACCATCGGCGCAGAAAGGCTTGACTTCCGAGTTCGGAATGGGATCGGGTATTGCCCTTTCGCAATAATCACCAGGCACCAGCCTTTTACACTTTTAAAAACTAATTGTAAATATTATTATTATTATACTTTTATTAATAAATACGGCATTATTTAAGAGATTTTATTTTAAATAAAATATTTCACTTGTTAGTATTATCAATTATCTCGTCCAAAATTTTCTTATAATTATAATTTTGTTTCCAGTCTGGATAGTTTCTTTTAAATTTTGAGTTATCAGAAATATACCATTTATGATCGCCTATTCTGTTATGCCTTAAAAAATTTTTTTTAACCTTTATTTTAATTTTATTCTCCACATATTCTATTGCCTCTAAAATTGAACAATTGGATTTTCTTCCTCCACCAATATTATAAGCTTCTCCCCTTTTTTTTGTTTTATTTTTATAAAATTCCCAAAAACAATTTACTAAATCATTACTGTGTATATTGTCTCTTACTTGTTTTCCTTTATAACCAATTATTGTGTATTTTTTTTTTATAACACAGCTTTTTACTAAATAAGATAGAAATCCATGAAGCACAGCTCCTGAATGATTAGGTCCACTAATACAGCCTGCTCTAAAAACAATGGTATCTAGTCCTAAATTTTTACCATATTCTTGAGTAATTAAATCGCCATATGTTTTTGACGCTCCGAACAAACTGTGTTTACAATTATCAATGGACATGTTTTCATTTATACCTTTAAATAATTTGTTTTTTTTAGATAATTCAAATCTTTTACTATATTCTAAAAATTTAAGTTTATTTGGATTGTCACCATAAACTTTATTAGTTGAAGTAAGAATAAACTTAATGTTTTTTTTATATTTTCTAATTAATTCAAGTAAATAAAGTGTTGATTTAGAATTTATCTCAAAGTCAAGAATAGGCTCTCTATATGCCCAATCATGAGATGGCTGTGCGGCGCAATGTACAATTAAAGATAAGTTTGACTTGTTTTTTTTTATAATATTTTCTAATTTTGAATAGTTTGTTATATCGAAAGTAAAATGAAAATAATTTTTATTTTTTAATAATTTTTTTTTAATCCAATTAGTGCTTGCTTCTTTTCCAAAAAAATATGATCTCTTATTATTATCAATACCTATTACCTTAAAGTTTTTTTTCAGAAAAAATTTTGCCGTTTCTGATCCTACAAGCCCTGATGATCCGGTAATCAATATAGTTTTTTTCATTAAAATATTTTTTTTAAAATTTTTAAATTATCTTTTTGCCAATTATAAACATCAGTAATTATATCATTAATTGTTTTTTTAGGTTTCCATTTATATATATCATTTACAATTTTGTTACTCGCAACAAAATAAGGGATATCATAAATAGAAGTTTTTTTTATTTTGCTGATATTAATTGAATTTTTTGAGAATTTTTTAATTTTTTGAGTCAATTTTTTCAGATTTATCGAATTAACTTTTCCTCCACCAAAACTTAGAGATAAATTGTTTACTTTTTTAATATTCTTAATTTGTAAAAAAATTAATTCGCATAAATCATCTATATGCAAAACATCTCGAACTTGTTTTCCAGTTCCACCAAATCCAATATATTTTAAGTTTTGTTTCATTAAATGTGACCAACACCACAAACTAATGAATCCTTGATCAATTTTTCCAAACTGCCATGGTCCAGATATTACGCCAATTCTATTAATTATATATTTTAGTTTATTTGAGTAACTAAATTCTTTTATCAATTCTTCAGATGCAAGTTTTGTAAAACCGTACAAAGATCTTGGATAACTTGTTTTTAAGTCTATACCAAAATCTTTGGTATATTTTTTTTTATTAATTTCTTTTTTATATTTATTAAGCTCAGTTATTGAATAAACTCTACTTGAAGATAGAAATATCAATATAGAATTATCTTTTAAACATTTTGAGACAACATTAAATGTCCCAGTTAAATTTGTTTCCATTACTCTTTTTGCTTCATTAATTGATTTTCTCGAATTCTCAACTGAAGGTTCTGCACAACAATCTATGATCAAATCAAATTTATTTTCTATTCTATTGATTTTATCGAAATTTTTAATATCTAATTTTAGATTTTCTATTTTTTCTTTTTTTAACCTTTTGTAATTTAATTTAGAACCCAATCTATATAGATTATCCAAGCTTGTAATTTTAAATCCTTTTTTTTTTAAAAATATCCCCAGATTTGAACCTACAAATCCACAGCCACCTGTTATTAATATTTTTTTAATCATTAAAGTACTTTATAAATTATTGTGTGTTAAAAAATAAACTATCTATAATTATTCCTTGTAAAAATGAAGAAGAAAATATCGTAAAAACATTAGAGTCAATCATTAGTAAAATATCACATATAGATTGCGAATTTATTGTGATTAATGATTTTTCAACAGATAATACATTTGATATTTTAAGAAATTATTCCAAAAAAAATAAAATTGTTAAAATTTATAATAATGAAACTCAAGGTGTGGGAAATGCAATTAAGCTAGGTATAAATAAATCTAATTCAGAATTTATTTCAATAATGATGGCTGATTTATCAGATGATCCAAAAGATTTGTTAAATTATTTTAAATTAATTAAAGATGAGAATTTAGATGCTGTTCTAGGATCTAGATTTACAAAATTTTCTAAAGTAATAAATTATCCCAAAAAAAAATTAATTTTAAATAGAATTTTTAATTTATTCGTTAAATTAATTATTTTATCTGATTATAATGATTTTACTAATGCATTTAAAATATATAAAGCTGAGACCTTAAAAAAACTAGAACCATTTATCTCAGATAATTTTAACATTTTTTTAGAGATACCACTAAAATTAGTCCTTAATAAATTTAATTATAAAATTATTCCAATAAATTGGTCAAATAGAAAATATGGAAAAGCAAAATTTAAAATTAATGAACTTGGATCAAAGTATATTTACATACTTTACTATTTGATAAAGAGTAAAATATTTAAAAACTTATAATTACTTTGTTTGAGTTTTTTTTGATAAACTTAGCATTAAGCCCAACGAAAACCAAAAAAAGGAACCATTCCAACTTGTAAATAAACTTCCATTCGGAACTACTGGCAATAAATACATAAAAGGCAAAATAAGAAAAATGAAATTACTTGAAAGAAAAAAAGTACTATTTAAATTTTGATTATAATAATCATAAAAAACTTTTCTTAATAATAAAATAAAAAATATCAAAAATATTGTAGTTCCAATAAGACCTGTCTCAGACAATAGTTCCAATGGACCATTATGAGGGTGGCTTGAACACATTGGATGTGGATTATTTTTATCAGTATCTTCAATTTTGTAACATTCTAGTCTGTAACCTTTCACTCCAACTCCAAAAAAAATATTTTGATTAAAAATATTAATCGATGAAAATGCTAGACGTCCATAACTAGAATCTTTGTAATTTTTTAAAATTTTTATAACATCGTTGTATCTATTTTTTTCAAAGTCAGAACTGAATATAAATAAACTTAAAATTAAAATAAATATAATAGAAAAAAACTTAAATAATTTTTTTTTGAATAAAACAATCATTGAGAAAAAAAATATTATCAAAATAATTAAAAATGCAGTTCGTTCGCCAGAAATTAATATTGTTTGTAAAATAAATGTTAAGATAAAAAAACTATATATTTTTTTTGTTAAATTAAAATTTTTATAGTTAATTGTAAAATAATAAAATAAAAAAGGACTAATTTTTGATAAATACGCTCCAACTATTAATTCTGAACCAAATGGCCCACTAAGTCTATCTGTGTTTGTGGTTTCATTAATTAAATCTAAGTAGTAAGGCCAAGTTGGTCCAACAATTTTTAGTTGTTTATCCAAAAAAAATTTACCTTGTAAATTATTATACCCCTCAGCTTTAAATCCAAAAAAATCATATCCATTTAAATTTTGATAATTTGTATCAATACATACAAATAAAATAATTATTGACCATAATAAGAATGCTTTATTTTGAATTTTAGGATTATTTAAATCAAGAAATATAAATAAAAAAAATAAAATCGAATAAAATTTTATTTGAGAAAAAGATGTTTTTAAAGATAGCAAAATATCATCTGAAAAAAAACTTAAAGATGTAATATAAATCCAAAAAATAAAAAGTGTAATAAATATTTTATTAGAATATATATTTAACTTATTTAAATCTTTTAAAAAAAAAATTAAGATAATTAACAACGATATATTTATTGCTGCAGGACCTGCAAGCATCAAAATGGGGAAACAATAAAAAAATATATTTGCAATACTAAAATTATTAAAATTAAATCCTAATTTTTTCATTATGAATATAGTTTGAGAGTTAAAATTTAATATTATTTAACTCAAATCTAAGCATATCATCTATTAATGAATTTATGTTGTGTTTTGGCTTCCAGTTTAATAACCTTCTAGCTTTTCTTGAATCACCTAATAAAGTATCAACTTCAGATGGTCTAAAATATTTTTTACTACATTTAATTATACATTTACCTCTCTCATCATATGCTTTTTCTTTTAAACCGCTACCTTTCCATTTAATTTTTATTTTTAATTTTTTTGCTACTAAATTGATAAATTGTTTTACAGAATATTGTTTTCCAGTTGAAATTACCCAGTCATCTGGTCTTTTAAATTGTAAAACTTTCCACATTGCCTCAACATAATCTTCTGCATGACCCCAATCTCTTTTAGCTGACAAATTACCTAAAGTTAAATTTTCTTGTTTTTTATTTTTTATTCTTACCATTGCTTGAATAATTTTTTTAGTAACAAATGTTTCACCTCTTACTGGGCTTTCATGATTAAATAAAATTCCATTACTTGCAAAAATGTTATAACTTTCTCGATAATTAATTGTTATCCAATGTGAATAAACTTTTGCAGCACCATATGGACTTCTAGGTCTAAATGGTGTTCTTTCATTTTGAGGTGTTTCCATTACTTTTCCAAACATTTCAGATGTGCCTGCTTGATAAAATTTACATTTATTTTCTAGTCCTGAAGATTTTATACCTTCTAATATTCTCAAAGTACCTAATGCATCAGCGTTCGCAGTATATTCTGGTATCTCAAAAGAAACTGCCACATGTGATTGTGCTGCTAAATTATAAATTTCATCTGGTTTTATTGACGAAATTATTTTAAGAACAGACATAGAGTCTGTAACGTCACCATAATATAAATAAAAATTTTTTTTTTTTTTTAAAGACTCTTCATAAATATCATTAATTCTATCTGTATTAATAGACGAACTTCTTCTTTTTACACCATGAACTTTATATTTTTTTTTTAATAAGAATTTGGCTAAATAAGATCCGTCTTGTCCTGTAACTCCAAAAATTAATGCAATTTTTTTTTTCATTTTGAATAAAAATTATTACTCCAAAAAATTTTTGTATTTTAATGTATTGTAAATGTAAAGATGTTTTTTACACAATTGGTTAATAAATCTATTTGAATTTGTTATTTTTTTTTTTTTAACACAAAAATTTTTTTTCGATAAGATATTTGTTAAAATTTTATTAGCTGAATTATAATCATTATATTTAAATTTAAACTCACAATTATTTTTAATTAAAATATCATTAATACCATCAAAATTATTACACAATATTGGCAATCCAATATTTCTAGCCTCAAGTAATGTAATGGGGAAAGTTTCATATTTTGATGTCATTAAAAAAATATCAGAACTATTCATGTAGCTATAATAAGTTAGTTTATCATTTATATTCCCTAAAAATCTTATGTTTTTATTTTTTGGAACTTCGAAACGATCAATTTTTTTTCCTAGCCAAACAAAATACAAATCTTTATTTATTTTCAACAGATTTGTAGCTATTTTTATAAACAGCTCTGGTTGTTTTACGCTTTGGACACTACCACACATTAAAATAATTTTTTTTCTTTTACTAATTTTTAATTTTTTTCTTAAAGATATTTTTTTTAAGAATTTGATTTTAGGAATTGAAGTTTTAATATAAGAATTTTGTATACTATATTTTTTTAATATTTTTAAAGTAAGAATTTCTTTTTTCGTAATTAATATAATGTGATTAATTTTTTTTAAAATAAAAATTTCAATAAATAAATGAATTTTTTTTTTAAAAAAATTAACCTGCTTATGTCTAAAACCATGTGGGGTGTAAACTATTTTTAAATTTTTTTTGAAAAAAATTACTTTTAATAAACATGCTAAAAATGCCGCTCTTTGAGTGTGTGCATGAATAATATCAATTTTATTGTTTTGAATAATTTTTTTTAAAATATTAATTCTAAAAACAATATTGAAAATATTGTATTTAATATTAAAGGGAACAATTTTAAAATTTTTTTTTTTTATTATTTATATAAAGCTTTCTATTATTGTCTAAAATAAAATAGAAAATAGAAGAATTTGAAAAATTTACTAAATTTTTAATATAATTTGAAATTCCTCCTGATATACCATCGTTACCCAAAACACATATTTTATTCATATTAAAATCTTGTTTTTAGAGATTGCTAAGTTAGCATCTTTAGTTTTTATTGCTTTTAACCAGTATTCTGGATAAACCCAATTTTTTTTTTTATTTAAATGTATTCCCCACCAACAAAAAGTTGAATTAGAACTTATACCACCTGAACAACCAACGATAATTTTAAATGCTTTCATTGTATCAATATTTTTAAATTTAATGATATTTCTTTTTATTAAGATTTTATTTAACATTTTATTTAAATCTTTATCGTCATCTGATAATGCAATAATTTTATAATTCTTAAATTTTTTAAGTGCTTTGTTATAGTATAATGAATCAATTACTATGTGTGAGTCGCTATATTTGAAATCTCCAGATCTATAATGTAAAACATAATATTTTTTTGGAAGTTTTATAAAACTTTTAAAAAAATTTTTTTTAAAATCGTTTTTATTAACATATTTAGCAAAAAAAATATCTTGCCAATATCCATTCCAATATTTTATTGGTATATTTATATTTAATTTTAAAAGTTTTATTAAAAGTTTTTCAAATTTTTGTAATAAAATAAATTTAAAGGAATTTTTTTCTATTTTAATTACATGTAGTTTTTCTTTTAGTATTTTATTTAAATAAAACTTTCTTAATGAAATTTTTTTATATTTTTTTTGATTTTCGTAAAATGATAAATCTGCATAAACTTGGAATTTTTTACTTTTAAAGTACTTGTACAGGCCATATTGAAATAGTTGATTTCCTAATCCACCTTTAAATTTAACAATTTTTATTTTTTTTTTTATCATTACTTATTAAGAGGATATCTTTATTTAATACTTTAATTATAAAGAATTAAATATATAATTTTAAAGTGAATTATAGTCTATCATATATTCTAGTAACTATTTTAAGTCTAATCTTAACATATTCTGCTATTAAAATATTTATTAAATATAGTCACAAAATCCAAAATTATGGAGAAGACAACGTATTTATAGTTCGAAATGAAAAAGTACCTACAAGTGGTGGCATCACTATTTTTTTTGTTTTTTCAATTTCATTAACAATTTTATTTTATCTTAATAATGAGCATATCGAAATTATTTTACCTAATCGATATTACTTGTTAATTTTTTCATTATTTATTTTATTTATTATTTCTGTTTATGATGACTTTAATTCAATACATCCAATTTATAAATTAATTGCTCAAATTATTATTGCTTATATTTCTGTTGCATGTCTAAATTTACAAGAGATTAATTTTCCACTTAAAATAATTATCTTAATGACAGTAATAATATGGGTATATGTTATGAATATTGTTAATTTTATTGATGGATCTGACGGCTTTCTAACTACTTATAGTTTATTTTTTTTTTCATCCATATTTCTAACTCAATATTTCATATCAGAATTTAATTCAATTTCTCATGTTGTTAGCTTTATTCTGTTACCAATACTTCTGGTGTTCTTAAATTTTAACAGACCTAAAGCAAAACTATTTATGGGAGATAGTGGTAGTATTTTTTTAGGTTACTTAATTGGATTTTGCAGCTTAGAGATAATTTTGCTCAAATATTGGAAATTAGGATTTATTTTACTAATGTATCCCCTTTTAGATTGTACTTTAACTCTTGTTCTGAAAATAAAAAAAGGTCATTATCCTTGGGCAAGATTATTTGATTATTTTTTTTTAGGTCCTATAAAAAAAAATAATGATCATGAATATGTACTGAAAGTATTTAAAAATTATTTAATATTTAATTTTATTCTATTTTTGGCGCAATTGAAATTTCCAGAAAATTTTTATATTGTTGTGCTTAGTTTCATCTCAACTGTATTTGTTTTGGTAATTTATAAAAAAAAATCATAAATTTTTATTTTTTAATAAATTTTTTTTATGAAAATTAATAAATACCTTTTTTAATTCAGTTTCGATATCATAAATTGGCCTCCATTTATATTTTTTTGCAATATTGCAATCTAAAATTTTTCTGGGTGTTCCATTCAAATTTTTTTTAATAAATTTTATTTTTAATTTTGGATTGAAGTTTTTTATAAAAAATTGAGCATATTTATAAATACTTTTTTCATATCCTGTTCCAATATTAATTAAACTTTCTTTTGTCTTTTTTTCTAAGAAATATACTGTGGCTCTTGCCAAATCACCAGCAAACATAATTTCTCTTTTTGGAGAACCATCTCCCCATAAATAAATTATTTTTTTTTTATTAATTATAGCATCACTTACTTTTTTAATTATGGCAGGGAAAAAATGAGAAGTTTCTAAATTAAAATTGTCATTGTAACCAAAAATATTTGTTGGCATTAAGGACTTATAATTTAATTTATATTGATTTGAATAATTTTCACACAACTTTATTCCATTTATTTTTGCTATAGCATAAGGTTCATTAGTTTTTTCAAGTTGCGAGGTAAGTAGATAATTTTCCTTTATGGGTTGTTTGCATTCTCTAGGGTAAATACAACTAGAACCTAAAAAGATAAGATTTTTAACATTATGTTTATATGCAGAATGAATTAGGTTGTTTTGAATTTGCGTATTCTCATAAATAAACTCAGCTCTCATGGTATTATTTGCGTAAATGCCCCCAACTTTAGCGGCAGCAATTATTACAGCCTCAAAAGAATTTTTACTAAAATAATTATTTACTTTTTTTTGGTCTAATAAGTCAAGTTGTCTTCTAGTGGAAAAATATACATTTTTATACCCTTGATTTTTTAAATAGTCATATATTTCAGAACCAACAAGACCTCTGTGTCCTGCTAAAAAAATTTTTATTTTTTTATTACTCATTTAAATTTCTATATCAAATGTTTAATTACTTTATAAATCTCAATTATATTTTTTTCTATTATTCAAATTTTTATAAAAAAATACAATAAATTCTAAAGGTAAAATATAAACAAATAACCTTATTACAAAATTGATTACATATTCAAATATATTTATATAGTTTTTTGAGTAAATCTTATTTAAAAAAAATAAATAATTTTTAAAATATTTAAATCCAGATCTTCTCAGATAAAAATTTTGGTTAATTTTTGACTCAACAAGAACTTTATTTATATTTTTAAATTTAAAATTTTTATTTATCATTTTAAGCCATAGAAAATAATCTTCAAAATATGGCACATCTTCGTATCCTCCACTTTTTAATACAGCTTTCTTTTTAAATGCTACTGCTGGGTGATTTATTGGATTTTTAAAATTTTTAATTCTTAAAATTTCGTTATGATTCAAGGGGAGTTTTTTAACAAAATATTCCTTAAAAGATTTTTCTTTTATTAATGAACTCACAACATGTACATCAGGATTTTTTTTAAAAAAATTAATTAAGTTTTTAAATCTTGATTTTTTATTTATATCATCTGAATCAGCTCTTATAATAATCTCATATTTAGTTAATTTAATTACTTTTTTTAATACCCTCCCTAAACCTAAATTTTTTTTAAATTTAATTATTTTTATCTTATTTTTTTTTTAAATTTTTGTAAAAATAAAATTATTTCTTTTTTAATCGGTCCATCAAAAATTATAAATATTTCATTAGCTTTAAGTGACTGATTAATGATGCTTTCAAAACTTACTCTGACATCGTGTAATTTTGATTCATAATGTAGGGGGTATAAACATGAAAATTTCATAATTTAATTAGATTTAATTTCCTGAATTAATTAAATCATTTTTTTTTAATTTTTTTCAATTTCCACAATTGTTTTAAACAATAATTTAAGTAAACCATTTGCATATCTTCACTAATCTGCATGTCATTAACTTGAGTATGAATTGGAAACTTTGCTATTTGTTTTGCTTTTCCACCATTATAACCAAGAATAGCAAAAGTTTTTAAATTAAGTTTATTGGCTACTTTTAGAGCATTTATAATATTTTTAGAATTACCACTTCCAGATAAAACAATTAAAATATCATTCTTTTTTGCTTTATTTTTTATCTGTTCTGAATAAATATTTTCATATCCTATATCATTCGCAAGACATGTTATTACAGCAACATTGGCAGATAAAGATTCTACATTTAAACCTATTTTTAATTTACTTGAAACACCATACAAAAAATCATTAGCAATATGATTGGCGTTAGATGCACTTCCCCCATTTCCACACAAGAAAACATTATTTCTATTTTTTAATGCTAATTTTAAAAGAACAATTAATTTATCCAAGTTCTTTGGAATTTGATTGTTTATACTTTCAATTAGTAAGTCTTTGTAATTTTTCAAAACTTTACCTCAAAATAAATTTTTTTTTGTAGATAATTTTAAACCATGGATTAATAAACAGATTAAATGAATATCGTAAAAATTAAAAGCAAAATAAATAAAAATTATACTAGCTTTATCATTCTAGTATTAATTTTTTTTACGTTAAACTTTTCAAGATTTTCTTTGGATACTTATAATTTAGAATGGTATTTTGTTGAATTGTCAAAATATTTTAATAACAGTGAACACTTTTTTGATATATTTTTATTTAAACAAAACCAAGCAAATACAACCTTTTATTCTTTTTTACTAAGTTTCTTAAATCTTTTTCAAATAACAGATTACAACCAATTTGCAATTTATAGACTTTTAAATTTCACAATTTTATTTGTTTTAATTTATTTTGTTTTAACATTTAAGCTTATAAATTATGAAACTAAAACTATTTTAATTTTTGCGACAGTTTTTTCTCCTATTGTAAATGTATATATTTTTAGAATTTATCCTGATTTATTATCTGCTAGCTTTTGTTGGCTATCAATAATATTATTGTTAAAAAAATACAAAAACTTTTCAGTCATAACTTTTGGAATTTCATTTTTATTAAAACCTGTTTCAATAATAGCATTTCCAATATTTTTTTATATTATAAATAAAACTGAAACCTTAAAAATTGACAAAATCAAGCTCTTACTGAAATATTTATCATTTTTAACTTTTTTATACTTAATATATATTTTTACTTATGAAAAAATTATTTTTGGAAATTATTATAAGTCTACTTATATTAGTTTTAACTTAATTAATTCTGTATTAAACTTTGTATACTATTATAACTATATCATCTTAATAACTTCTCCGTTCTTAATTTATCAAATATATATTTTTATAAATAAAGATATTTACAAATTTTCACATAAAATCTATTTTATGCTTATTACCACTGTAACTTCTATTATTTTGTATTTATTTTCATTTAAAAATGGTGAAATGAATTACGGTTACTTAAATAAGTTTTTAAGTTCAGAATTTATTTTATTTTTCTTTATTTTTATTAACACATTTTTTGGAATTCTTTTCTTATTCATAAACCTCAAAAATAAAAAAAATAAAAAATTATTTATTTTATTTATTATAAGCTTAATTTTCTTATCATTACTGATTGCAAGACCTACGCAACGATATCTTGTATACTTGTTGCCATTATCTTTCCTATTAATTACAAACCTTTACGAAAATAAAGCAAAACATCTAAAGATTTCATTATTAATTTTTGTACTTTTATTTTCAATTATAAGTTTTGGGCAAAAAATCGTCCAAGAAAAAACTCTAAACTCAACAAAATTTTTTTTAAATTATATTAATAAAAATAATTTATTTTCAGACACTCATCCCGGTCTAGCTTATCATTCTCATGGCCATTTATTTGAAAATTATTTACAAAATGAAATTCAACTAAAAAAACAAATTAATTATAATTATAAAATTGATAATTGTGATAACAATCAATTAATTATACTAAATTCTGATGTAAATTTTTTTAAATTTAAATTAAAAAAAAGATGCTTAGTAAAATTAATTAATGAATAGAATATTAATAATTATTTGATTTTTTTTTTAAAAAAAGAGATTTATTTCGCAAATAATCATTCTTTTCGTACTCTCTATCACATAAAACCATGCAAGTACTATTTTTGTTAAGATATATTTGAACCCAATTCATTGGTTTTACTAAAATACCTTTTTTGCCAGGTATGATTAATTTATTAGTTATTTTTTTTCCATCAAAAATCTTTATTTTAATTTTACCTTTAAGAGAAAAGAAAAATTGAGAACATTTTTTGTGTGCATGATCGCCCCTAATACATTTTTTTTTAGAAATTAAATAAAAAATTCTTTTAATTTTAAAATTTTTTATTTTTAACTTGTTGAAAATAAGTAAATCACAATTATTATTTGATATTTTTCTTATCATATTTCCACTAGTTTAATGAATTTAAAACATTAATTATTTTATTTAAGTCTTTTTGTTTTAAAAAAGGGTATATTGGTAAAGATAATAATTCAGAAGAAATATATTCTGTAAATTTTAAACTTTTATTAGAATATTTTTTATAAATCTTTTGTTTGTGGTTTGGAATGTCATAATGTATTGCTGGATTAATATTATGTTTCTTCAATAAATTAATACATTTTTCTCTTTTATTATTTGTTATTCTTAAGACGAACAAATGGAAAACATGTTTTTTATTAGAATTTATTTTTGGTAACAAAAGATTTTGGTTTTTAATCCTTGATAAATATTGCTTAGCAATATCAATTCTTTTTTTTGTAAATAAATTACTTTTTTTTAGTTTTACATTTAATATTGCGGCTTGAATTTCATCAAGTCTTTTGTTTGATCCATTTATTACGGAGACGTTTTTTTTAATCCACCCATATTGTCTGATTAATTTACATTTTTTAAAATACTTATTAGAATTTGTTATCACTGCGCCTGCATCACCGATTGCTGAAACATTTTTAGTTGGATAAAAGCTATAACAAGCTAAATCTCCAAAATTACCAACTTTCTTTTTTTTAAACTCAGCAAAATGCGCCTGTGAACAGTCTTCAATTACTTTTAAATTGTATTTTTTTGCAAATTTTAAAATCAAGTCCATATTACATGGATTTCCATAAAGGTGTACTGCAATGATTGCTTTTACTTTACTGTTAAGTTTTTTTGGGAGCTTATTTTCGTCGATATTAAACTCTTCATTAACATCAACAAAAATTGGGTGGGCTCCAACCTCTATAATTGATGCAATAGTAGCTGGCGCTGTATGAGATGGAACAAGGATTTTATCTTTATAACCAATATCTAGTGACTTAATAGCTATTATTAATGCATCAGTTCCACTTGAAACACCAACACAAAATTTTGAATTGTTTAATTTTGAAAAATTTTTTTCAAATTTTTTAACCTGTTTACCAAGAATATAGTTATTGCTATTTAAAACTTTTTTAATTTCTTTAAGTATATTCTTTTCAAGAAATTTAAACTCAGACAATGGATAAGCAAAATTAATCATCTTTATAAGAAATAATATATTTATTTTTCGTTAATAATTTTTTTTAAATAATTCCCGTAACTATTATTAATTTTACTTGAAAACTGAAGAATTTTTTTTTTGTCAATATAACCCATTCTAAAAGCAACCTCTTCAACAGAACCAATCATTAAATTTTGTCTTTCCTCATATTTCTGAACTAAATCAGATGCTGCAAGCAAATCATCAAAAGAACCCATGTCATGCCACGCAACACCTCTATTAATTTTTTGACAAATATATTTTTTTTTATCCAAATACATTTTAATTAAGTCAACAATTTCCAACTCACCTCTTTTTGATTTTTTCAATTTTGAAGCATAATAAGAAGCTTTGTTATCAAAGATATATATTCCAGGAATTACAAGATTAGATTTTGGTTTTTTTGGTTTTTCCTCAATAATTATTTTTTTTTTGGTACTACTTATAACTGCATAATTTTCAGGGTTTGACACATTGTATGTAAAAAAAGTACATCCATCTTCGTTATTATTTATTGCTTTTTTTAATTCATCTGGAAAATTTTGACCAAAGAAAAAATTATCACCAAGTATAAGGATAGTTTTTTTGTTCATAATTTTTTTTTTAGCTAAAATTAAACCTTCAGGTATTCCATTAGGCTTATTTTGAACAATATAAGAAATTTCGATACCTAAATATTTGCCATTATTAAATAGTTTTTTAAATTTTTTCACAGACTCTTTGTCAGTAATTAAAAGTATTTTTTTAATTCCTGCTAACATAAGAATACTTATTGGATAATAAATCATAGGTTTATTGTAAACAGGTAATAAATGTTTATTTAAAGTTAACGTTATAGGATGGAGCCTTAATCCCATACCGCCAGCTAAAATTATTCCAATGTTGTCTGAATGCATGATTTTATAAATTATAATTATATTTTAGACATTTTAAATTTTATATTAATATTATATTAATGTTTATCAATTTAACAAAATATAAAAGTTATTTATTTAGTTTTTAAAAAATATTTTCGGCGAGATTATTTAATAAAATATGATGAATTATGCTCCAATAATACTTTTTGTCTATAAAAGATTAGATCATCTTAAGCTAGTAATAAAAAGTTTAAAAAAAAATAAAGAATGTCAGAAATCTACTCTAATAATCTATTCGGATAGCAATAAAGATATGAAAGACAAACATGATGTAGAACAAGTCAGATCCTTCATCAAAAAAATAAAAGGTTTTAAAAAAGTTGAAATAAATTTAAGAAGAAAAAATTTTGGTTTAGCTAATAATATTGTAAACGGAATAAATAAAATTTTTAAGAAATATGAAAAAGCAATTATTCTTGAAGATGACATAATTGTATCATCTTCATTTTTAAAATATATGAATTCAAATTTAAATTTATATTCAAAATATAAAAATGTTGCCTCAATACATGGATATTGTTACCCATTAAAAAATAAAAATAGAATAAATGACTTTTTTTTCATTAAAGGAGCTGATTGTTGGGGGTGGGGAACGTGGAAAAGAGCTTGGAAAAAATATATCAATAACGCTGAATACCTTTTAAAAAAAATACAAAATCAAAAATCACAAAAAGAATTTGATTTTAATTATAGTTATCCATTTTTTGAAATGCTAAAAATTACAAACGAAACTAATCATTCTTGGGCTATAAAATGGTATGCATCAGCTTTTATTAATAACATGCTTACATTATATCCAAAAAAATCATTTACAGAAAATATAGGAAATGATGGATCTGGTACAAATTCCTCAAATGTAAACTATTATTTAATTAAAAATTTAAACAAAACAGTTAAATTCTCAAAAATAAAAATTGAAGAAAATATTAATGCTAGAAAAGAATTTGAAAATTTTTTTAATATTATAAAAGTAAAGAATAAAAGTTTTTTACAGAGAATTTTTAATTTTTTAAATATATGAAAAGAGTAATTATAACAGGTGGCTCAGGATTTATCGGCCAAACATTAACTAGAAAACTTTTAAATAAAAAATTTAATGTAATTAATATTGATAAACTAACTTATGCATCAAAGAATAATAAAATTTTAAATTCAAAAAAAAATTATAAATTTTTTAAAAAAGACATTAATGATAAAATATTTATAGATAAATTATTTAAAAAATTTAAACCAGAACTTGTCATTAACGCTGCTGCGGAAAGCCATGTAGACAATTCAATTTTAGATTACAAAAAATTTATTAAAACCAATATTCAAGGTACGGCAAATTTGTTGGATTGTTCAAAAAATTATTTAAATAAATTTCCTAAAATGAAAAAAAATTTTGTTTTTTTTCAAATATCAACTGATGAAGTTTATGGTGACATAAAAAAAGGCTATAAATCAAAAGAAACTGATATCTTAAATCCAAGCTCCCCATATTCATCTTCAAAAGCATGTGCTGATTTATTGGTAACATCTTGGAGTAGAACATTTGGTATCAATTATATTATAACAAGAAGTTCCAATAATTATGGACCATTTCAATTTTATGAAAAACTAATACCTGTAACTTTAAATAGTTTAATTAAAAAAAATGAAATTCCAATTTATGGTCAAGGAAATCAAATCAGAGAGTGGATCTATGTTGAAGATAATGTGGATGCAATTATAAAAATAATAAAAAAAGGTAAAAAAAATTCAATTTATAATATTGGAACCAATGTTTTTAAAAAAAATATAGAATTAGTTAAAAATATTTGTGATGTCTTCGATAAAATTTCACAAGTAAAGAACAGCTCTCAAAAATTAATTAAAATGGTAGATGATAGATTGGGTCATGACAAAAGGTATGCATTAAATTTAAATAAGATAAAAAAAGAAATCAAATGGAGCCCTAAAGTACAATTAAAAAACGGAATATTAAAAACAATTAACTGGTATTTAAAAAATAAAAGCTTTTTAAATAAATAATGTTAAAAAAAATAATAAGAAAAATAACAAAGAAAAAAATAGGATTTTATTATAAATATTTAAATTATAAAGATGCTTTATTGAATTCTGATGGTTATGATAATCCTAATCTTTTAAATCATTTATATAAACAAAGTATATTAGCAATTAAAAAAAACAAATATATCCAAGATGGGATAATTTATGAAGATCCACAAATTAATAAATTTTTTATAAATTATTTATGTAATAACTACATTCTAAAAAAAAATTTTAAATTTTTAAAAAAAATAAAAATACTTGATTATGGGGGTAGTTTTGCAAATCAGTATTTTGCAATTAAGAATTTTTTAAATTTAAGATTTGACTGGAATATAATTGAGCAAAAAAAAATAGTTAAACTTGCAAGCAAGAGTCAATTATTTAAAAAAATAAAATTTAATTATCAAATTGGAAGAATAAAAAATTTTGATATTGTTTTATTTAATACTTCATTTCAGTATTTACCAAATCCATTAATAACTTTTAATAACTTAAAAAAAAAGTCAAGAATATTTATTTTTACAAATATTATTTTAACAAAAAAGAATTATCATTTTTTGAGAAATGAATTTCCTGATCCCAAAGTATACAAATATAGTTACCCTTGTTGGTTTTTTAGTAAGAAACTTTTAAAAAATGAAGTATTTAAATCTTTTAAAATTAAATTTGAGCAAGTTGAAAATCCGCCTTATAAATTAAATGATTACGAAAATTATTATAATATCCTATTAGAGAGAATTAATTGAGAGTTTTTTGCACATATTTTGATATTAATTATCTTTCCAGGGGGTTAGCAATGATGCTCTCTCTATACAAACATGATAACAATATAAAGTTTATAGTCTTATGTTTGGATAATAAAACTGAAAATCAACTTAGTAGAATCAATCTTAGTTTTATTCAAATTGAAAAGATAGATTTTTTATTTAAAAAATATCCAGAATTAAAAAATTCTAAAAATAAAAGAAAAAAAAATGAATTTTGTTTTTTGTTAACCCCTTATTTTATTGAATACTGCTTAATATCTTTGGGAAATAAAAAAGTTTTTTATGTTGACTCAGATATAATTTTTTTAGACAAATGTATAAAGATAACTAACAAAATAAATAAATTCTCAGTTATAGCCTCTGTTCATAATTTCGATAAAAATAATAAATTTCAAGAGAAAATTAATGGGATATTTAATGTAGGTTTTTTGGGATTTAAAAGAAATAAAATTTCCCTTAATTGTCTTACAATATGGAAAAGGCAATGTCTTTTTTCAACAACAACTAACGAATCTTTTGAGCCAATAATTAAAGGAGATCAATTATATCTTAATTCTTGGCCAAAATTATTAAAAAAAGAATTTTATCCTATAAAAGATAAAAATTTCAATATTGGAGGGTGGAATATTAAAAACTATAAGATTAATTACAAAAATAATAAATTTTATTTAGACAATAAAAAAGTATTAATGTTTCACGCTAATTTTATAGAGTTTAAAGAAAAAAATAAAATATTTATAGATAGTAGAAAAAAACTTAAATTGATTAATAATTTTATATGCGAAAATTATAAAAATAGTTCAAAATTAATTAAAATTCATAAGATAATTATTTTGAAGGAAAACTTAATAATAAAATTTTTTAGTCAAATTAAAATCTTAAAGCGTTTTTTTTCCTAACAAATAATAATTTTCTCGGTAACAAGGATGTTTTTTTTTAATAATTTTGAATTTTATTAATTGTTTTGAAAGATTTTTAAAATAAGATTTATTATTATCAAAATTAAATAAATTTTGAAATCCAATTAGAAAGAAAGATGATTTTTTTATTAAAAATAGAAATTTGATACGATCTTTTATAGGAACTTCTGAAAAAGACCAAAAAGCGAAAAAGTTGAATTTTTTGATTTTTTGTACCTTTTTTTTTAAAATATCATAACTACTTACAAATTCAATTTTTGAAAATTCTGACTTTTTTAAAATTTTTTTTAAATATACTTTTTGAATTTCATTAAAACCCTCTAAATCAAAGATTATGTATTTATTTGGTTTGTAAAAATTCATAATAATAGAGCAAAAAAGGCCATATCCACCACCAAATTCTATAAAGGTTCTTGAGGAGTTAATTTTATAATAATTAGATAAAAATTTGATATGATAAAATTGATGTAGTTTATTAATTGATGTGTATTTAACAATTTTTGACAACTTGGGATTACCAAAACTATTTTCAATCAAATATTTTTTGTCCTTTTTTAAGTCAATTAAACTTAAATATTTTTTAAAATTACTTTCGTCACTTACAAACATGGTATCTTTTACTTCTTTAATTCTCAGAAAATTATCAAAACCAAATCTTGAAATTTTCTTTAAAACAGAGTCTGAAATTTTATCCCAATGGTTTAGGCTTTTTTTTTTATTTTTTTTTAATATTTTATTTATATTCCGATTTAAATCTTTTTTATTATTTGTAGATAAAATTGTTAAGTAAATAAATTCAGAACAATAATATAATAAATTTTTTAATTTTTTTAAAATATTGAAAATCATTTTTTTTTTAATATAATTATTTTAAATTTTTTCTCTTATAATTATCTAAATAATATTTTTGAAAGTTTAGAATATATACTATTCAAATATCTTTTTAAAAAAAAATTTCTCATAATATAAATTCTTTTAATTTCATTCATAGAAATATCATCTTCAATTTTAAATTTTCTCAATTTAAAATTATTTTTTTTTGATAGTCTATCAGTTGGTAAATTAAATAAAGTCTTTTTTGAATTTACTCCTGAGTTATCTGTGATACCTATATTTTTTGTAAATGTTTTCTTGGGTCTTAAACAAATTCCTTTATTATCAGATATACAAATATACCAAAAGATAGCCCATGTATTAATATTTTTATTTTTATTTTCTAAAAATTGATGCCAAAAATTTTCTTTATTATCTAAATTAAGTTTTTTGATTTTTTCACTATTAAAATTTTTAATTATTTTTTTTTCATTGAAATTAATATTTTTCCATCTATCAGACCAAGTAGCCCATCCCCAGCAATTCATTAAACTATCAAAAAAAATTGTTTTCTTCGAATTAATTTTAAACTCAGGATAATTCCAAGCATTTATATGCCAAATTTTTTTTTCATTTTTATAGTAATTAAGACTTTGATTCATAAAGTCTAAAAAATTTTCATTTACAACTATATCATCCTCAAGAACAATAAATTTAGTATATTTTTTACTAATATAATCAATTCCCGATACAATATTTTTTTTTAAGCCGTAATTAACATTTCTTTTAATTATATAAATTTTTAAAAAACCCTTAATGTTTTTTAAAAATGTAAGTGTTTTTTTATATTCTTGAATTTTATTTTTTTTAGTAGGTAAATCATAAAAAATATATAATTTTGAGTATTGAGATAGTCTATTTTTCAAAAGACTTTCTAAAACTAACCTCAAATGAAAAGGTCTATCATG
>MDTG01200480.1_pt1 | contig 22440 bp, 15 predicted proteins | sample 811421 | NCBI WGS metagenome assembly MDTG01 (sample SAMN05326645, study PRJNA326480) | marine metagenome | isolation source: seawater | place: Pacific Ocean: South East | collected 2011
AAAGGTAAGAATTTAGCTTCAGATCTTGTTTGAGGAAAATCTAAAATATCAAATGGTCCAGTGGCTCGTCGTCCAGTGTTAAATCTTCGTGATTTAGCTAAAACTTCTTCAAATTTATCTCCATGTTTAAACGATTTTGAATTGTTCCATACATCCAAATCTTTTTCATTAGGAATTACTTTTACAAATTTAGAATTATCTTGCACTCTTCTATTTTGTAATTTGTCATAACCTTTAGTTCTTGGTATAGAAGTATAAGTTGTACCTAAACTTTTAACAGTTCCACCGTATGCATATTTATTCATAGATGCAAGATTATCAGCACCTATGCTAGCAACACTACTTTTACGTATTACAAATTCTCCCGGTGTTAACATCGCAGGAACTGTATCGCTATTGCCAGTGCCGGGAACCATACCGCCCTTATTAAAACCTTTAGCGCCACGAGCCAAACCTCCAGCAATTCCAGCAGCGCCCTTAGCAATATTTATAGCAGCAAAAGTAGTAAGCAATGGAATAAGTGGTTTTAGCGCTTCACCAACTTTAAGTAAAGCAGATGCAATATTTAAAGTAGTTTTTGCAAACAGTTGAAAAGATGTACTTTCAAACACATTCCTAATTAATGCTAGAAATTCTTCTCTAACTCTGGAAACCTGAACAGCTAACGCTTGCTGTGCTGTTAAAGCATCTTTGGTCAAAGAATCACCACCAGCAATTGCAACATTTAATGCTTCTTGAGCTGTTCTAAATTCTTGAATTAAAGGAATGACTTTACCAATCTGTCTAAAGCCACCAAGTTCTTCTGCAATTCTAATAAACTGTAAGTCACCCTGTTCAAGTCCAGAAAGCGCTGCACTTAATCTTTTAATAGCTTCAAACGGTCCTACAAATTTACCATTTAAATCTACAAGCTCAACACCAAATTCTCGTAAAAATTCTATAGTTTTTGGTCTTTGTATTCTCGTAAAGATAGTACGTAAACCAGTAGCAATACTTTCTGCTGACTCTCGTGTTGTCGCCCTAACGCTAGTAAACAAAGCAATCAGTTCATTTAAATCACCACCAGCAGCTTTAAACACACCTCCAGTACGACGAATAGCAGCAATTAAGTCGCCCGCCTCAACAGCGAACTGACCAGCAACAGCATTGATAGCGCCAAGCTGTTTCTCTAAAGCTTCAGCGCCCTGCCTAAACTGATTGAAGATAGCGACCGCGCCTTCAGCAGTCTGAGTAATATCATCAAACGTAGGAGCTAAAGTAGATCGAGCCAAAGCGTCGAGAGCTATCCTAGTTTCATTAGCGCTAAGACCCGCTTGAGAAAGTATTCTAGTAACACTAATTAAAGAAGCGGATGAAGCTCCAAGAGATGTAGATAATCTAGTTATTTCTTTCGTTAATCCACGCAGATCTGCCATAGTTTTTCCAGTTACTTGAGAAACTTTGACAAGTTCTCTCTGGAAATCTATAGCTTCTTGAATAGCATTACTCATAGTGTTAGTAAATAAACTAACAGCTCTAGTAGCAATAGCTAGACCAGCATATCTTTTAATAGAGCCAGTTAAAGCTTTAGTTAGTCTATCACCAGCATTAGCAGCTTGATTTGTAGACTTAGCCAAATTCTGCATTTGACGTTGAGCTTGCTGACCACCTTTTACATTTACATTTACATTAACGTTCTGCAACTGTCGTTGTATTTGATTTACAACTTGAGCTGCATTCTTTGGTGCTTGTAATTGTATTTGTGCAGTGAGATTAAATTTAGACATAGCATCTCTCTAGTAATTCTGCACACTATCCCTTTGGCTATCCGTCCGTTTTTGTTTTACGAGTCTTCTTGACGGTCTCATCGACGTAATCCACGGTAGTTATATACCTACCCTCTTCGTCTAATAAGTTTCCATCAATATCGACCCGTTCGCCTTTATCGTTAAGAAAATGACCAAACTCATTAATTAGTCTACCCTCTAGATCTACCATTTCACCCTCTTGATTTACTAAAGCGCCATCATCATTTGTGAAGTGGTGCTTACTAAGAAAGGCGTTTTCTGGTAGTGATTTTTCAAAATCCTTGTCTAGAGAATACATCATCTGAGCCATTGTGGTGGCAGCAGCTAATGCTATGTCGCTATCTGAGTGTTCATCATAATCTTCTAATGATTTATACACTTTTTCGCCATTTTCATAGTAAGTACAAGCAGATACTAAAAAGTCAAATCTTGCATTATCAGATAATGATTCTGCGGTATTTCCTTCAAGAGAAAGTCTTTCCCCAATTAAATCTCTAAGCTCTATCCTTTTTTCTCTAATTTCTATAGCGATTTGCTTTCCTTCAGCAGCTTTTACTCTTTTACTTCCATTCTTACCAAAAGCTAAAGTTTTTTCAAGTTCTGCAATTTTTTTGCTTATATTCTTTTCTTCTTGATCTTTGTCCTCATCCCATATAGAACGTGACTTCATAAACTGTTTAAGTTCTTTTTTAGTCATGATTCCGTCAGATAAACATTCGCTCCAGATTTTTGCTGCATATCTAGTTGCCCTGTTTTGAACAGCGCCAGCTGGTCTTTTGACAATAATCTTAGTTTTGTTGCCATCAACTTTTACCTCTACTTCTCTTTGTTTTTCCTTACTCATTCTAGTCCTCCTTATTTTTAACCATTGGAATTGTAACAGAATATTTTAACCACTCTACATCATACTGAGCCAACTCTGCGTCAATATTACGAGCTTGATTATTTCCTTTATCTAATATTTCAGATCTAATTTTGTTATATAAATCTTTCATAGCTTCTTGATCTTTTGTCAATTGACCACCTTCACTGTTCCACAAGAAACCAAGATTTTCTTCGATACTGCTTAAAGCGCCAATCATTGTAGTTTGAATTTTCTTTTTAAGAATTTTAGACAACCTATCTCTGGATGCTATTTTAAATTTATTTTCTCGTGTTTTCTTATAATCAGATTTTCCTTTGTCCATATTATTTTCCTCCAAACTTTCCTTTATATTGTTCTACTTGTGCATTTTTTTGTTTCATTATTTCGTCCTTAAAATGATGTTGTCCAACAGATCCTTTTTCTTTTATAACTGCGGCTCTTTGTTTTTTTACCATTTTGCTATCAAGGCTATTCATGTTTTCTATCTTGTTAATGTCACGTTCATTTTTCGCCATAACAAACACTTCATCAGAATTCTTTATTTTTTGATGAGTGTCATTATCAAATTCATTTTCTGATTTTTCTTGTTCTCTTTTTTCACCTTGTAGTATAAACCAGCCATCTAACATATCATCGTCTGATATGACTTCTTTTGTGGGACAATCCATAGACTCCTGTATATTATCATACATTTGCGACCACATAGTAAGTGTTCTTTGGTTGTACGTTATATCCTCATCGTCTTTATTAAGAAATAATTTTGTACCAGACTTTTCGTATATATTCCACAACGACTTCCAAGGTTCTGTTCTAGCCAATTCTCTAGATTCTTTTTCAGTTAAGAATGATTTATGCCAGTGAAACAAAGCTTCGTTTATACCTACGTCTTCAAAGTCATATAATTCATTATTTTTATATGTACTATTTTCTATAAGGTATTCTAGTTTTTCCGTGTATGCTATCCCTTCGCAAGTATTTTGATTGTAAGAATTTTTAACTTGTAATTCGTCGTTTAACTGTATTTCTCCAGCTCTAATATATTTTCTAATTTTTTCTGCTAATTCTATATTGTTGCGAGCTTTGTAAATTTCTACTTTTAACTTTTCTATATCTTTTTGTAGACCTTTTACTTTTTTTTCTTTTTCGTCAGACCACACTCCACGTTCTAGCATCCAAGATTCTGTTTCTTTTTCCGTCATTATTTCATCGTCAAACGCTTGATTAAAAGCATCATTATATATGATACAAGATTGTATATTTAAGTCTATTGTAAACGGATATACAATCAGGTTATTTGGTAAGTATGTTTTTCCAGATCTAATTTTACAAATAAAAAACTCCCGCTCATGATGGTTCATTACGTAACCTCACTGCGGGAGTTTCCCATTTTTTGTTTCCTTTATGTTCCTAATAAATTATATACTAAAGTCCGGCTGGATCATTAGTTGCGCTAACCGACAAGTCGTTAAAGGTGCTATATGAGTAAGTAATCGTGGCATTTCCTCCAGTGGCATCACCCCCACCGTATGAAACAGAAGAAAGTCTATTTGCTGATCCAAGATCAAAGGTAGTACCATTTAAAAGAACCATTTTAATAGTTTCTTCACTAGTATTAGCTGCTGCACTTTCTTCACAACTAACATAATCGCCGGAAACAGCAATAACTTCAAACTCAGAAGTAACTTCTACCGGGAAGTTAGGAGCGCGATAGTAAGGAGCTTTTCTACCAAGTTCTAGAATATCTTCACGCGACAGGTCTGTATTACAACTAAAGTTTTGAACATGAACCTGTGGATTACCGTCTACCAAAGCATTTCCAGCGCTAGTACCAGTAACTCCAAAAATAGCTGCTGGCAAAATAGATGCAGCCAAATTAACATTTTCACGCCTAACAACACCACTTCCAGCATATGGAGCGTCAGTACCCTTACCATCACCATCTTCTGGAATTTCCAAAGCTCTAGCTGCGGTCACAAGTTTAACAGCGCTACCCGTGTTATTCCAACTTTTATTATTTCCTACAAACGATACCGACTCTGTAGCAGTTCCATCGGCTGGAATAGTATAGCCAATACTGCTCAAATACATTCCAGACATATGGACTTCTGATGGAGCGGCTCCGGTTACAGCATCTTGATTATCTGGGTAAATACCAAGAGCAACATTGCAATTAATAGCAGCCCTATTAACCAAAGTGTTAACACTGGCTGTTGGCGTTGCTGCGTGGTAAATCAATGGGTGTCCATCAAGCGCTTTTTCCAGCGTTACCTCAACTTCTGGAAGACCTTCAATATTTTCATAAATTTGGATCTGACCAAGCTCAAATGCTTGTTCTAGATTGAAATTGGTTGTAATGCCCACACTCTGTACGCCATGTATTGTTCGGGCGTTTAGATCGCCTTCGTCTCCAATGACTACAGCTTGGCAGGCATAAAATACTCTATTATTTGCCATTATATTCTCTCCTTGGTAAGTTGGAAAACTCTATTTTTATATACACAAAATTAGATATTTGATTTAATTACTTCTACCGTACAACGAGCTATTCCTGCGGAAAAGTTGCTATTTATAATTTCCATGCCTTGAACAGTAAAATTTGTAAATCTCATGTAGTTTGACTGATAGTTATCAACCAAATCTGGATATCTAAACGCTCCAGATACAGGAACACCCCTATAATCTATAGGAAATGCTCCACTATCTGCTATATTATTACTATTAAATAATGCGATTGTTTTATCATTTTGAAAAGAAACCATGTCTAATAATTGATTTCTTGTATAGGCATCTTCAGCTATGCAATGGAAAAGTACATCTGTATAGATATATTGACCACCTCCCATTTGATAACCTTTGTAGCTCCTACGGGGGACTACTTCTATGCCTATAGCTGGTAATTGTATTCTCATCTCTGACGGTATTTCAAATTCTCCTTTTCCATTATTAAAGCTGGAAGGTACGTCTAGAGTGTTGTATTGGATCTCTCTGAGCCAAGGAACATTATTACCATATATAACGTTAATATATTTATAACTGTGTTCTACCTGAACTTTGCTACCTGTAGGAATAGGATTGTCGAAAACTACTCTACCATTGAAATAATCTACAGTGTGAGCATAAGACCCAGTAGTGTCTGATGAGTAAAACGTATCATCTACATAAACTCCAGATATACCGGGGAACATATTGTTATTACCAGATATTGGCGCTGTCATACCAGAGGGAGGATTAACACCACTTTGCCAAACCCAATTTTGCCTAAAACCATCCCACGCCTGACCAGCGCTATAATGGGGGTATGAAGAAATCTTTAGTAGGCTATAATCCTGATTAGTATGAGAAGTTTCACCCTTGGTTACATTAAAATAATTACCCTTGCCTAACAAGTTCCAATCTAAAAATTCTACAATATTATCTTGCAACTCATTGTTTAGAGTTGAATCAAACACACTGTTAAAACCTTTGAGGTTATTATTAGACATTTAGAGCTTTCCTTATAATTCTTTCGATTTCTTGCTGTTGTGGTTCTCCAACTAATGCTCTGATAATAAAATTCTCTTCTTCTGTTCCTGAAAATGCAGGTGGTATTCTAAAAACTCCTCCGGGCTTCATGATACCGCCGCCAACTCTACCTTTATCTGAGGCTGAATATCTATAACCAATAATAATTGGTGTATCACCTTTTTCTAATAACCACTCTAGCCAATTTAATTTTGAGTTAGGAACAGTTTTTATTGCTTCTGGTATGTCTCCAGCGTCAACGCCAGATATTACCACTTCTAAGCCTCCATTTAATCTATCATCTATCTGATCCAGATTGACTTTGACTGCTCTAGTTATTGTTTTAACTATAGCGTTTACTCCATTTAAAGCTTCCGTATTGGTAATACCAAGCATAGCAGTTAAGCTTCCCGGCCCATTATTGTTTAATAATTCTGTTACTTCAGGTTGAGCTAAAATTTGTTGTTCTACAAACATTCTTATATCTAAATCTATTCTATTTTTCTTTTTAAATAAAATTTCGCTAAACACTTTTGCCAAAGAAGAATTTACTTTTTTAGTAAAACTTCCCACAGTTTCTGAGAGATTAAGAGAAATAGACATATTAAGCCCTCTTCCAAAAACATGCAAAGTATCTGTCTTGTTTTAAACCTAAAGGTATATGCTCTCCGACTCTTTCAAATCTCATCTCTTTATAATCTTTAATACCTTTGTGTACTAACAGTTGTTTTGCAGATAATACTTTTGGTAAGTCAGTCATGAAGCCAATGGTTTGAATAGAGCCATCTGGCACAACAATACCTTTAGTAATCCCCGTCCATTGTTTTTGATCCCAATATACTTTTAGTTTTATGTCGGTCAACACTTCGGTTTCTTTAATAGTTTTAGTTCCACGATTATGTGTGCCGCCTCCTCGCCTGTGATTATTTATAGAGTTTTTATCTGGTATATTATCATCTGGATTATATACTATGACTTCTCTTTTTTCTATAGATATTAGTTGACATGTAACTCCAAATATATTAAACGTGGAGTCTATCACATCGAAATATTTATCGAACACAGATTGTGGAACATTAATAGGCATATATCACCATGTGGATAAAAGAACTCTTTTCCAAGTATTTGTAGCTACGCAAACATAAATGTAATTTGAATCCCACCTAATTTGACCCAGAGTTCCTGCTGTACTAGCGGTTGCTATGGTCCCTTGTAGTGGCATATTGCCAGAAACACTATCTATCATGCCAGATGTGTGTACAAGATCTGCGACTAAAGCTATAGGTGATCCACTTTGTAATATCTCAAGAGCTTCTAACTGACCACTTACAGAAACCGTTGATGTAGGATGAGATGTTCCAATTCCTAATCTTGCACTTCCGCTGTCATAAACAAAGTTATTAACATTCGCAAGGCCCATAGCATTTCCATAACCAGAACCATCTATGAATGGTATACCACTAACATGAATACCTTGATCCATAGTCTTAATATCACCACCACCGAGCTTGTGCTTACCGAGTTGAACTAAAACGCTACCATCGCTGGCTTCACGGATAACATATCCAAGAGGAGAAGAATAGTTTGGAATTTCAGGAGAAGTATTTGTATAACTTCCAGTAGCAGTTGGCGAAAGAAATAGCTCATCCCCAGTAGTAAACGATGCTGTATTAACACCACTTACTATTCCATAAGTAGTAACATATCCATAGCTATTATTTTCTATGTCGTGAGTAACTAAACCAACTACTTTAGAATTACTTTCAGAATTAGCTATAGCATACGCTATAGTTGGCGCTGTGTTTGCATAAGATCCTGTAATTCTAACACCAGAACCATTCAAGATGGTAGAGCCAGTGCTATTATATACTCTTAAATATTCTTCTTGTCCTACCTGTTGTGCGACTTCAGATTCATCATTATAAACAACTAGAGAATGGCTAGTTGAATCATACCACACTCTACCTTCTGTATGTGGAGGATGATTAGCTTGGGAGGTAAGGTTCAGATCCAAAACATTATAAACACCACTGTCAGCAGTTATTACTCCGCTAACATCTAATGTGCTTTGGGGTATATCTGTTGCAATACCAATCCTATCTTCACTAGCATCTATTCTGAAGAGATTATCATTGCTAGCGCCTTCCATTCTAATATCTCTGTCAGCACCGTTGTCATTAAAAACAATACCTACAGAACCAGCACCAACATCTAGAACACTAATCTGGCACTCTGCGCTATGACCTCCCCCTCTAATAAAAACATCAGAGCCATCTCTAGCGCTTATAAAAGTATGAGTGCCACTACTAGCTATCATGTAGTCAAGAGTACCAGCCATCTCTGTGTGTTTCATCCCAGCGTAAAAAGTGCTAGCTGATAAAGCACAGTCACCAATCATGACACCACTATTATTACTATCGGAAAATCTAACACAGTTACCATCAGCATATTGGACATCTAATTTATGGCTAGCAGAGATTGTGCCAATACCAACATTTCCTCCAGATTCGTAAACAATACTATTGCCTAAAGTGTTGTCATCACTCCATCTAGCGAGATAGCCATGAGCGCCGTTAGAACTATCTACAGTAATACCACTAACTTGTGTAATGTATGAATTTAAAGCACCAGACGCTGTGTTAAGATCGTTAACAACTATTGTTCCAGAAGCAATTATAGCCTCATTTAAATGACCAGAAATAAAGATTAAATCTGGAACGTCAGATAAAACTAAAGTTCTGAAACTTGGTCTAGCAGGAGGACAACCAACTCCACATCCACTAGCAGGACCAGCAAAAATTAATCCAGTATCTTGAGGCTTTAAAAATAAGTATTGATCTACAACGCCACTAAGCTCTATTACAGATTGTATGTTTGCATCGCCTAAAATATTTCTTTCAAAATGTTCTATCTGTCTACCGCCGCTATATCCCGGCACAGAAGTGCCACTTGGAAAAAATATTCCAGACACTCCAGTGCGAATACCCGAACTCTGAATAACTGATAAGGAAGAATCACCGCCAATGTCTATAGAAAAAGAAGGGTTTGATTGATTAATACCTAGTCTATTGTCAACATTATTCCAAACAAAATTAGCATCATGACCAATGGCTTTATCAGAAATCCAAAATGGAACACCACTTGATTTAGGAACAACTCCAGATAATGACACAACAGCATTAGTAGCTGGATAAGTAGAATAAACCTCTTTGGCTCCAGCGCTAAACGAAACTAAATTATTACTATTACTGCTAGCAAGAACAAATCTAGAAATGGTATCTGTCGAAGAATCTGTAAATACTCCAGATCCTACTTCATAGTCAGTACCATCAGTAGCGGCATAAAATATTACATCACCGTTGTCAAAACTAGAGGCAAACGAACTAAAACCATTAATACTTCCTTCTAATAAAAAAGCATTAGTTCCAGTTGTATACGAAAGCTCTTTAGTTCTATCTGCTATTTTAGGTATTTCGGACATTTAAATTCTTCCGTATTAGGTAAAGTTTTGAACAGTGATTGAAGCCTCCGGTCTTACGCCACTTTGTAATCCATATACAACTATGTCGTTTCTTCTAGAATTAACAAATTCACCATTATCATTTCTGACTGCTAGAGTAAAGAAGTCGTCTTCTCTAATAACCACTGCTGGAGTAACTAAGTCCATACTTTGAGGACCAGTGTTAGAAGTTGTACCGTTGCTATGAGCGATAACAGCGTAGTTAGTATTTCCAGCTCCCAACAATCCATCTTTGAAAAAGATTTTATAAGTTCCAGCACCGCTAGCATGAATAGCAGAGATGTTGTAAGAACTTGTTACGGCAATACCACTAAGCCCACTATCACTTAAAGAACCGTTAAGATATGCAGATCCATTAAAACTAATCCAAGCTAACGCATTTGTTTTAGCAGTATGGTATTCTGAATTATCATAATCAAACTTGAACTTAGTATAAGTGTCTTCAATGCCACCACTGTTACCACTGCCCACATGAACAACCTCTCCATACTTTGCAGTATCTGGATTGGTCATGGAAAAATGCAATCCGTGATTATCAGTTTCTAAAAGTGTTGCTTCTCCACTATGGTTAATCCAATTTTCCGTTAACCCGCCTAAACCAAAATTACCCGTCATCATCCTAATACCACTAACTGTAATGTACTGAGAATGTACGTCTCCAGTAGTTAAGTTTCCTAAGCTATTATGGTCAACGTTTCCGCTGCCGGGGTATGGCTCCCATTGATATTTTTGATCTGTTGATAGGTGTGCAGTATGGTCTGTGTCGAAAAACAAACCACTACCTACATCTACAACATTATTGAATTTAACTACTCCATTATTAAATGGATAAGTTGAAAAATCTCCACTAGCAGCAATTGGAACAATAGAATCAACTACATCGACCATATTATGTCTGATATCTAGTGCAGAAATAGCACCAGCGTTGTTATCAGCTAGTTCTGAATTTATGGTACTTTTAAGATCTGTACTATTTTTTACTGACATTTTTGTAATCTCCTTTAATATCTAAAATATCCACCTCGATGGTCGTAATCACTGTGAGTCCTAGAAACAAAATCACTACCCGGACTATAAGGACCAAGAATAGCCTGACCTGCCAAGCTACCTCCAGCGACGTAATCATAAACTAACTGATCATACTTCTCACATAAATCTTTGTATAATATTGTAAGTGTAGTAGCTACACCTCTTAAGTCTATTGCAGATGGTCCATCTTTAATAGAAATAGCATTTGATGCTTCTGTTCTTACCTCACTGCCAATAATAATGCAAGCCGTTTTTAATGTTGAAAGGTTTATAAATATGTTATCTTTTGGACTGTCTGTGGGGTCTGGAGACAGTGAACATTGCTCTACATTTACTACATAATTATTAGGAAAATCTACGTCTTCTGAAACTAATTGAGCGGCTACTAAAATTGTTGTTTCTAGTCTTTTTACAGAATACTTATAGTTAGAAGGATCGGCATCATTTACGATGTGTCTAACCATTGTCGAAATTTGGCCTTGCCATGACATATTTGCACCTATAGGTTACAGTGTGTTTTAAAATTATATATATCAGTATAGTAAGTTCCACTTGGCAAAGATATCTTTGCTTGCAGTTTGTAATGTCCCGCCTCGTCTAAATCGCCCGCGATTGTATCATAATGAAATTTACCATCGGTGCCATCGCCTAATAGAATTCCACTTCTTGTAATCACTTCGTCATCTGGTTTTTTAATATAAACAGTAATACTAGAATTGTTAGAGATATCTACTCCGCTACCAGTTTCCTGAACGGTCATAGAAAATCTCGTGCCAACATCGTTTACATGTATTTCACTAGCCATATTTTTACCTTAGTAAAGTAACATCTTTAGTTCTAACTATATTTAAATTAATATTTATTGTTTTTACAGACATAAGATTGTTGGATTATTTTTTTGAATATTTAATATTATATTATTTACTTTTTGTATGCCTAAAAAGTTCTGTTCCTTTTGTACTATATTTAAGATTATACCGTCTGAAACATCTCCATTAAAGAAATGAACTAATCCCGTAGAAAATGGGAATTCGCTAAAATTAAACATTATACCTGTGGATCTGTAATGGTTGGATTTGAAATACTATCTTTTAAAGTTTCTTTAAGTCGGTCCAATTCGTATTTTCTAACATGTTCAGATAGGTATTCTCTTACAATCCTATTTGCAAAAACTGATTTGCTTTATGGATTGTCTAAACCATCTACCGTATCTGGCCTGTTGTAATTTACGCATATAGCTTCAATTACCCGCTCGACATCCTTATCCGCTATCTCTACTGAAAATGTAGCCATATTTCACCTATATTCCTTGTTATCTAACATAATATACACCAATTAGTACAACTCATGTATAGACCCATTTTTGTCTTTAAACACCAATTTGTCACTATCTGAGCTATAAAACAGGGATTTATTTGGAGCAGACGAATTAGCTATTTGCGTATTGAAGACAAGAGCGCCATTTTTATCTACTGAAAATAATGTAGTTCCAGTACTGTTGTTAAAATTTTGCAAATTGCTAGACTGACCAATAGCTGCGTTTATCGCTAAAGGCACTTCTACAGAGGAATTATTATATATATTTATTCCATTATTTCTATCTATGCTGAGTAAAGTAGTTCCCCTATGTCTAACAAAAAAACCGTTGGTATAATTCATTAGATAATAATTACTTGTATCTACTACATTGCCAATACTGTCAATATCCCCATAAACATATCCGTTTGTAGGAGCGTCTGCAAAAGCTGTGCTAAATGGTTTTAGTCCTAATTTCCAAGTTGGATCTGACTCGTCTGTTATGTGTAGTGCTACAATGTCATTATTGCTATTGTCAATATAAGCGTGGAATAAAGACCCTGCGGAACTTGAATAAAACTGAGCATCCTTTATAGAACCGCTTACGGCAAGATTGCCATCAATGTGCAGCGTGTTATCTGAAGAGTCCCAGATAAAAGTATCGTCTCCACCTATAGTATTCTCATCGCTCCAATACGCAACATTACCAGCATTTCCAGAGCTAATAAACGATCTAGTTTGCACTAAACCATCTGGATAAGCTATACCACTATATCGAGGGAGCAATCCAGAAACATTACCATCCGGGTTAATAAAAACAGAGTGAGTAGCTGGATAAGTACAAAATACTGTAGATACACCATCAAGATTAATTTTATTACCACTAGGATCTGTACTAGTAAATATTAAATCTCTTGATAAAACACCATCATTAAAAGTTCCTAATCCAATTTCAAATCTTACATTATTTTCAATAGCATAGAATGTTTGATTACCATCACCAACTCCGCTAGCAAAAGATTGAAATCCTCCGTAAGTGTCATGCATAGTGACACTTCCAGAACCCTCTGTTAATGATGTTTCTCGTACTCTATCTGATAAATTAAACATAATAATCCATTAAGTAGGTGGTGTGTGACCTATATTTTCATTTTCTAAGAAATTAATATAACCCTTTCTGGGGTCGTCATTAGTGTTTAGACTACCTGTTCTATTTTGGAAATCTTTATCTCTAAAATAATTATCGTGCCAATTATCTTCAGTCATTGCGTAAGCAACTAAATCGCCAGAAGCTGTAAGGTTTATATTTTTACATCTATTTCCTGAAAAAAGTTTTATTTGTTGTTTCCACTCGCTAGCGTCTTCTCCACTAGTGCATACTTGTATGATATAATTTCTTCGAGGATGTCCATACTGCGAAGTCATATCTGGTTCGGCATAGTAGCGAGTTTGTCCCTGAGAATTGGTCTGGTATCGACCCTTGAATGTTGATTTTATGTCATACAGTTCTAAATATTTTGGACCCCATAAACTAGCTATAACTGTGCCATCTTTATTAATCGAATTATCTATTAATTCTGGAGGATGAGTTGCAGTAAAATCATAAACCTTTAAATCAGGCACATCGCTCCAAGGATTTTTCATCAAGAAAGAATTTTTATATTGATTACTAGCATTTTTTCTATAAAGACCACTACCAACAACTATGCTATTTCCATCCTTACTAAGCTCAAATGGTTGTGGCTGTGTGACAATTTTATCTTGACGTTGACGAGTGTTAGTATTGTAAACTTCATGATTAATATCAGTTATAAAACTATTACCGGGAGGAATTCCCTTGATAGTTGTAACAAAAAGAAGGCCTCTAGTTTCGTCTTTTTCGTGAAGTGCTTTTATGTAGCTAGAATCTGGGCTTCTTCTGTATTCCACCGCGCTAGTACTGTTATCAGTTCTGATGCCAGTTGGAGGATGAATATAAGATTGCGTTGCTGACCCTACATCTTTACATTGCAAAAACGCTACAACATGACCTTGACTAGATATGGAAGTTGTTTTTATATCGCTTTTATAACTATAATTAGCTGCGAGAGGTCCATGATCGTATCTTGTATAATCATTATAATTTAAATTACCAGAAAAATCTCTTAGTTGATCCCTTGTTCTACCATAAGAATCTGTGTAAAATTTATGAGAGTTTGGAGGATATATAGCGGTAGCTATAGAATTATTACCATATATTGTGGACAATGCTGGCAGATATCTAGAGTGATGCCTATTATACATTGTGTCTAAACCGCCAGTATTAAATTCAATCTCACCTATTAATTCACCATCAAAATTATAAGTTCCATTTCCTCCAAAACTTACACCACTATTCATTATGCGATAAGTAAGTTTTTTATCTGTATATCTGGCTACTATCAACGTTCCATTATCTGCTAGACTTGGATCATAATACGCAACGCTGGACATACCCCTCTGTTCCAGACCAGAAGCGTAAATTAATCCGCTGGGATGATTAATAGGCTGCTCCCCATGTTGAAATTCACCTTGAGAATATGCAGGAATCTGTGCGACACGCTTTCCTGCATGGTTATATATTCTTTGTCCTCTAATTGCGTTGTTTCTAGGTGTAGTGAGATCTATAACTTGAATTTGAGAGTATTTTTTATAAAGGTAAGTATTACGATGAATAGTCAGATGTTTTGAAGCAACGTCTTGGTAAATAAATACAGCTTGAGTTCCACTTGAATTTACGCTAGCTTGCATGTCGAATATAATAGAGCCATAATTTGAAGTAAATCTATTAAAGTTTCTAGTTTGATAAGGATCAACCTCGCCCCTTACATCGTAAACTTGCCCAAGTCCATAATAAGCTTCACCTCTTGAGTCTGCTATTACCGCGTTGCCTAATGTTGGAGGGGGATTATTTGCGAAATTCGGAACCGCATCGCTAATAAAATTAGAATGCTGTGAAGTGTTACGACAAAGCATAACACCTCTGCCCTGATAGAGTGTGGGATCAGCCCCATAAGCGGGTGTGTTCGGTTGAAAAATCGCTATGTTATGACCAGAAGCATCCATAGAAAAATTTCTTATCATAGATTTCCAACCATCAAACGTATAATTAAAATCAAAAAGTGTTCCACTAGCAGCAATATGATATTTTAAAGGCATTTGCGGCATAGCTGTAGTGGTGGTAGTAGTTGTTGTTGTTGCCGGAAGTGTAAAATTGTCAATAGCTACCTTTACGTCATAAAAATCTACACCAACTACATCTTTAGAATTTAAACCTTCCTGCGAAACTGCTAGTATGTTACCAGATGCATTAAGGGAAATATCTGTTCCAAAAGTTGAACCTCTTGATTTATCATTATCAAATTCATCTCTTCTTATTTTTTCTATCTGTCCCGCGTCTAAAATGTCTTCTACTAAACCTAAAGCTTTATAGTTTGGTTTTCCAAAATCAGAAGCTAAATTGTAATAGTTGGCTTCGTGCATGTTTGCGTCTGGTGAATACAAAATCTCAAAACATCCATGTTGAGCATCGCCTACGTCATACAATGACGATGTTTCTTGAAAATTATCATTATATGTTTCCATAGAATCAAAATGTTCTCTGTTATAAGTAGAGTTTTCATCGTCGTTTCCGGGGTTGGAAAAAGCAACAATATTACCACTATTATTTATAGCAACTCTACTGTGTAGATGACAGAAGCTCTTATGTGGATCATATACTCTATTGCCTAGACCATCTGTTAAGTCTTCAGTATAATATGATCCGTCAAGATAATTATAAGTAGTAACAGATTGTAAAAGACTATTTCTACTGTCTCGTGAAAAAGTTTTAATCCACTTATCCGTAGATTCGTTGTAAGCATATATTTCTTGAAAATGATATTTATTGATACTCTTATCACTATATGTAACAGCTAAAACATTACCTTCATGATTCAGTTTATAATCAACATTGTGATAACTTCTACTGATGTCCCTCTCATTATTAGTTAATCGTATCGAGTGTTTATCACCACTAGTAAAATATCTTAGCTCATTTATTGAACCACCAACATCTTTAGCGCCGAGCATATCCCAACGTTTATCTCCAGCATTGTACTTCCAGACATCTATGTAAAACCCATTTTTATATTTAAAGTCTGAACCGCCATCAACGTATAGATTTTCATTAAACCCAAAACTTTTTGAACTATTATAGTTTTCATTATTAACGCTGGTTTTGTACCTGCTGCTAAGATTTATTGATGGAATAGAAGAATTATTTTCATATCTTAATCCTGCTATTATAGTCCCATCCTTGTTTATTCTTATGTCTTCAAATGCCTCAAATGCTACACTCTCGGGCTTTCCAATTGCAAGCTCCCAAGTGGTTGAGAATACTCCACCATTACGAATACTCCAATTGTTATCGCCCGTTCTATCAAAAACTATTATATTTGAAAAACTTCCCGGTTTCTGGTGTGGATAGATTCCTGATTCTGGATAATATTGATAAGCATTACCAAAACCAAATGGAGCGCCTCGACGAGTGCTTAGGCTGGCAATGGTATTAAATTTATTGCTTTCATGGATTACTGCAAGAACATTGTTATTTTTTGATAAAGCAAACTTTTTAATTTTTTCAATATTATTACCACGTTGTTTAGCGGAACTTTTACTACCTTCTGATAATTCATACAAAGCGTCACTATTATTTGTAGATGTAGAATCAAAATCAGCTACACCATGTAAAAGAGAACCCTCGTATGGACCTTGATTTGGACTGTATAATATTGTACTACCACTCTCATTAATAACAAAGTCGTTAATATCATTTTTATCAAAATCATCATTTGTTCTTCCAAAGAAAACATGTGCGTTTGTTGGTAGGGGGTCATTTGGTTTTGCGGGATCGTAACCAGCAAAACTCCTTAAAGCTTTATCGTTATAGAGTGCATACTGACGATTACCTCCACCAGCGTCTTGAATCTGACTATAACTAAACGACAAGTTTCCTCTACCTGTTAGGCCAATACCTGTCTTTAATGCTCCGAGATCTCCTATGCTTGTACGACTATCTATAAATTTATTTTTAAATATTAATAGATTACCACTGTCATTTAATTTAATTTGATTAAATCTAGGGCCAGAATCCAATTCTAATTTGTTATATCTTACTCCCCTATTTGCATTATCTCTAAGCTCTTCATATGTAGGCGGTCTTGATGGGGATACATATCGTTGAGCAATCACAGTATATTGTGCATAAGTAAGATCAAAAGGATCTACGTTATCCTCTACAAATCTAACGTCTTTTCTGTTAAGATGGAATCTATCAAAATGAAATTTTGGTTCTCCCGGCGGCAAAGTGGTTGTAGTGCTGGTCGTGGTTGTTGTTGTAGTACCATAAAGTGTAGTACCATCTGGAAGTACAGTTGCAAGAAATGTAGAAGCATCACAGCTTTCTATAGGATAAATATTAACTGATTTAGGAGTAACGTCATATACTTTTCCATTATAAGTAATGTTTTTTCTCATAGTTACCATTTTTATAGGTGGATTGTCAGCATTGTCAAAATACTCAGGAGTTATTTTTAAAATTAATGATCCACTATAATAATCTTTTTTCTCAATTCGACCTGTCTTTTCACTAACATATGTATAACGTACTTCACTCTGTTCAGCATAATTAGTAGCTTGTCCATACCTGCCTGTTACTAGCTGAGTTGACTCTTTATCCTCTGACTCGTTAAAGGTTTCATTCTTCAAAGTTTCTATTGTAACACCTTTTATGTCGTCTACTAAAAAAGTGATAGGATATCTATAAGGTATATTAATAAATTTGTGAGTTCCTATACCAATTGAAAGTCCTGTGTCAGACTTGGTGCGAACTATAGAAGTCTCAATACTGTTTGAGTAATCATATACAGGTCGAGAATACTTATTATATCCCGTAAAAATTCCTACTAGGTATGATCGTGAGGAATCGTATTCGGTATACTGACTTGCAAAATCATTACTGTTAGCCAGTGGTCGTAGTGATCCAACAAAAGAAAAGCTTGGTCTATAATTATAATCTATACTTCTAGTTACAGTTGTTGTATAGGGGATTGACTCGCGTGTGCCACCACGTTCCCAATTAATGCTGGAACCTCCACCCGTAGTTTTAGTGTCTAACACAAGTGCTTTTTCGCCTATTCCAGTAAGAGAATCTGGATTTGATTCATCAACATACATTTCAACGCTAATGCAACCCAACGATCCGGTTAATGTAATCTTCGTTGTAAGTGGCTCGTTTTCACCATTATCGTAAAAAATTGATCGGTCAAGGGCTAGCCTTTTATTATACTCACTGTCGTTATGAATATTATTTGTTGATGTACTATACGGATCAAAACTAAACTCAGCAAAAGGTCCATAACCTCCCAGCCGCTGACTTCTTATAGCCGCTTTAGCAAGTGGATAGTCTACACGAACTTCGTTTATATATCCCGGTTGGTCAGTTCTGGCATGGTATGAATTGTGTGAGTGTGGATATTCAAATTCTGGCCTCCAAAAAGGAATGCATGTTAATTCATCTCTTGGATTAGCAACGCTCAAGCCATCAAACGGTCTTCCCTGTACAATAAAATCTAAATTTTCCTGAGCGTCATAAGTATATCTATTAGAATTAGGATTTAAAGGAACGTCTATTGGAATATTATTTTGTACTGGTGGGAGGCTAAAATAACCACCTTCATTAGCAGATCTATATTCTCTAGCATCTCTTTCTGCATATATATTTTTATATAAATATAATCTAGGTGGATGAGAGCTAAGATTATTTTTATCACCATCAGTGAAATAGCAAGCTATAAATTCACCGTCTTTACTTAAACCAAACTTACCATCTTGAAATCCTTTTTGCATGTATGAATTATCTTTTTCAGTAATTTGCAAATCATTAAAAAAAGTAGCTTCATATGTGCTTTTTTCACCAGTGGGATCTATGTCAAAAGAAACACGAACTTTTGTCGCCGGATCAACTCTATCTATTATTTTTAAATATCCTTTTCTATAATCTCTATCTCTTTCTCTTTGACTATAATTAAAATTTCCAATTGCTTTTTGGGCTATTAGCAACTTGGTTCCATCTTCGTTAAATTCTACATGTGGAACTGCATCATATATTATTGGATCTAAACGTTTTGGAAGTTGCTCTCCTGCTGGTAACGTAGGATCATTTGACACATTTCCACCACTAGAGCTGTCACCTGCAACTGGAGTAAAATACTTTCCAAAGTAAGAAGTTGTTTTTGTAGCATATCCATCAGAGTTAGATAATTTTATTTTTTCTCCTGAAAATGATACTGCTCGATATCTAACTTCGTACAGAAAAAATTCGTTCAAATTGGTTACTCTTATATCACTAATGTTTCTTAAAGTATTATAACGGCCATTTATTTCCTGTTCAAGAGATCGAGGTGTAACATCATACCAAATTCGTTCTATTTCTTTTCTTGTGGTCTTTTCATTAGGCCAATATAAGCCGGGAGAACCGGGGCCATAGGCTAGCTTGCCTGAAAAATCCCCATTATGCCAAGGAACTGTTACATATCCTTCGCTGCTACCAAAGCGATCATACCATTCTGTATTAATGTCTCCGACAGTTGTTCCGAAGTCTTCTACAGCCATTTCACCAATAACATCAGGACCATCATATTGTGCAGAAGAGTAGTCCTGAGACCATTGCGAAGTAAACTCATTAATAACTCCGGGTATGTTTTGTACGTTAGCTTCATTCAAAACTAACTTATCAGGTTTCCCTGTTTTATCAGTAAAAGTAATTTTTTGACTATACTTTTTACTGGCCCATTTGTCTAGTTCAGAGTCAAAATCTGACCCCAAGCCTCTTTGCTCTTTTCTTTGTATGCCGGTGCTTTCGTCATCCAATATTAATTTATAAGCTTTAAATTTCTTGTTTTTAACGTGCGATGCAATTCTATTAGCTTCAACAATTTCAAGAGTAAATACTCCAGCATCATAAGTAGAAAATTTGACTACACCCTTTTTCTTAGGTGTGCCAAAAAAAGATGACGTTGCAAAATTAGGATCTATATGATTAATTGCATCAATACTGTACGGGTCAAGCTCATTGTTCTCTGATGGAAAAGGAGGAAGAGTTGAAGGATCTTGTACTTGCTTGGGATTAAAAACAAACTGAACCCCATTAACCTCTACAGGTCTAGGAAAACTTGGATTTTTAAAATATATTGATTCATTGGGAGATTTAGTAGCTTCGTAATATAACTTAGGCATTTTAGAGACATACTTACCATAGTAAAATTTGGGACTGAAGAATCCGTCAGTTCGTTCATCCTGCGCTAAATATCGGGGTGGAGTCCCATTGTCATTGTATTCTTTAGAAAATCTTTCAACATTATCAGGATCAACGCCAGCAAATGCTCCATTTCCATTAAACTTATACCAATGTTGCCAATAAACTGGTTTGCCTCTATCTGGAACTTGTATAAAATCAGCATCTCCTGTGACAATTTTTGTAAGCTTGTCAACGCTTCTAGCTGTTTCAGCAGTGCCATACTTACCACCTCCAAGAGAAACAATCTCACTATTTTTAGGAAATTTATAGGAAGAAGTGGAAGATATGTTATCGTATGAATTTGGTATACTTTGTATATCTTTATCTGTTACGTCAAAACGACCATCATGAATACGCCCACCGTTGTTTTTAGTTAATTTAAATTTACACTCCCACAAATGAGGTAAATCATATTCTACTTCAAACTCAGTAAAAAGTCCGCTTTTTTTAAATCTATCTATTGAAAGTCCAAGATCTTTCCTTGTTTTTATTAGTGCGTCGTAGTCTGATTTTTTTATCATAGCATAACAACCACCAGTTATTATATTATTGCCTTTCTGTAACATCTTGATGTTAGATACTGTTCCAGCTCCAAAAGTTGGTCCTGTTCCATGAATGACTTTCCAGAATACAGGACCAGTAAAACTTGGATAACCTTTTCCCGATAACCCTTCAGAAATTTGGGATTTAATTCTACTTGTGTTGTTAGATTTGTTTGATGAAAATCTAATATCATTCATATTATATGTAGATCGTGTTACCGTAATTTTTTTATCCGCATATTTTTTATATGCGTCTGAGCGGTTCAACCTACTAATTGGTATCCTAGTATTTCCCACATCAACAGATGTCGAATTATCAATCCATCGTTCAACAAACCCCGTCGTCCCCCCTCCATTTGTTCTTTCGCCCACGGGATGAGGGACTATTAACCTAGTATCGCGCTTTTTAAATCTTATATCATTTAAATTTACTTTAAATGTACCGTCGTAATATCTGTAGCCTTGTGAATTTGTATAGCCAGCTTTTTTTCTTCCATTGCCACCATCGTATATTCTACTTGATATTTCACACGATGGTCCGTTTTCTCCCAATGGATTTAACAACTCTTCTTTTTCAAATCCCAGTTGACAGTTAAGATAATATTTTGGGAAATCATCGTCCTCTCTAGGAGCATGTCTTCTGAATTTTTCAAGGTAAGGAGTCATGTCCCCTATTGCACTTCCTTGAACAGTTGCCAAGTTAATTGGAGATGAATGAAAACCATATAATATAACATAAGATTCAGACTTTAAAAGTTTCATTTTAAAATCATCAAGAGTAGGCATTACAAATGTTTCGTTTTGCACACCTGTATCTAGTGTAATATTTTGATATTTTCCATCATCAGATAGTAAACTATAATTAACAACCATTAGTAGTATCCTCCTCCACCACCACCGTCACCGCCACCGCCACCGTCATAAGTATCATCGGGAGTGACACTGCCACCGCCAACGATTGGAGCAGAAGTTACAGTAGCGCTTGTTATTGATGGTACACTGATAAAATCCTCTTGTAATGAAATAGCCGTATTAACTGTTTCTTCGTTATAGTCTGTTAATAAATTGGCGGGCGTAGGACCAACGCCGTTGTCTGTAGTTACGAGAACAACATTATCCCAGCCGTAATTGTCTCCAGCAAAACTTTCTATGAATGGATTGCTATTAAAGGTAGTACGTCTAAAACCACCAGAAAGAGTATTGGCGCTTTGTTCTGGGTCAGCAATTAAAGAAACTGGTCCTTCAAAACTAGACTTGTATAAATTTAAAATAAAATCGTTTTTATATCCATTATCTATTAGTTTTTCTGCATCTACAAAGTTGTTTGGCATACTATTTCTTTGACGATTTAGAGGAAGTCTAGTAGAAAGAATATAAGCATTTTGAGATGATGTAGTACTTCTTTTAATCACAACTTTAACCTCTCCAGAAAGTACGGGGAAGGAATTTACACCCATGAACACAATGCCATATTCGTTAATATGATTAACCCACTGACCACAACCTCCAAATGTGTCTGTTAAAGAACCACTATCATCAGCCAA